>VOFG01005054.1_pt1:2932500-3040685 | contig 3040685 bp, 2402 predicted proteins | sample 5384171 | NCBI WGS metagenome assembly VOFG01 (sample SAMN12384726, study PRJNA508395) | human gut metagenome | isolation source: healthy gut F | host: Homo sapiens
GTCAGGACTGACGCTCGCGGAATCATTCAGGGACAACAAGGACCTGAACGGACCGAAAGACATATTGTTCTTCATTGACAATATCTTCCGATTCACGCAGGCCGGTTCGGAGGTGTCAGCGCTGCTCGGACGAATGCCGTCGGCAGTGGGATATCAGCCTACCCTTGCGACGGAGATGGGACATATGCAGGAACGAATCACATCTACAAAAGATGGTTCAATTACTTCTGTACAAGCAGTTTACGTGCCAGCCGACGACTTGACGGACCCGGCACCTGCCACGACATTTACCCACTTGGACGCTACCACGGTGCTGAGCCGAAAGATTACCGAGCTCGGTATCTATCCGGCAGTAGACCCGCTGGAATCCACATCCAGAATCCTGGACCCGAATATCGTGGGCGAGGCGCATTACAATACAGCACAGCGCGTAAAGCAGATTCTCCAGAGAAACAAGGAACTTCAGGATATCATTGCGATTCTCGGTATGGACGAGTTGTCCGACGAGGATAAGCAGACCGTGAACAGAGCGCGTAGAGTGCAGCGTTTCCTTTCACAGCCATTCTCTGTGGCAGAGCAGTTTACCGGAGTTCCGGGAGTCATGGTCGACATCGAAGACACCATCAAGGGCTTCAATATGATTCTTGACGGTAAGGTGGATTACCTTCCGGAGCAGGCGTTCCTCAATGTCGGTACCATCGAAGATGCCATAAAGAAAGGCGAGGAGATTCTCGCAAGAGCAGACAACAAGTAGTTTTCGTGGATATGGAAGCTGGAATTTCATTGAAAATCATGTCACCGGAACAGGTGTTGGAAGAATGCCAGGTCTCTAAGGTGAAATTGCCCGGAAAGAAGGATCCGTTCGTGGTTCTGAAGAATCACGCATCCCTGATTTCGGCATTGAACCCGGGGACAATAGAATATGTGACCGCTGACGGGCAGACAAGGAAACTTCAGGTAAAGTCCGGATCCGTGGAAGTAAAGGACAACAAGGTGTCCGTGTGCGTAGAATTATGAAATTGTTCAGATACATAGTTGCCGTGGTCTTGGCCGTGACAGTCTGGATGCCGTTGAGTGCGGAAGAGGCTGCTGCGGACAGCACTGCCGGAGGACCGGGGTTCAATGTCCAGGAGGTGATCTTCGGACACATGAGCGACGCGTACGAATGGCACATAACTGACATCGGTGACAAGTCGGTTGCCATTCCGCTGCCTGTAATCGTGAAAAGCAGTACCGGATGGCATGTGTTCTCTTCCAAGCGGATAGAGCACGGTGAGGAATACGAAGGACTGTATATTTCGGAAGAGACGGGGAAGATAGTGGAAAAGAATGAGGCCGGCGAAGAAATAAGGCCGTTTGACATTTCCATTACCAAGAATGTCCTGGCGATAATGATAAGCAGTGCGTTGCTGGTGTTCCTGATTCTGGGCACTGCCAGATGGTACAAGAAGCACGATGCGCTGAAAGAAGCCCCGAGGGGTTTGGCCGCATTCATGGAACCTGTCATCCAGATGGTAGACGAAGGCGTGGCGAAGGACAACATCGGTGAAGGATATGAAAAATTCTCACCATATCTGTGCACCGTATTCCTCTGGATATTGCTGAATAACATTCTGGGAATCGTGCCGTTCTTCCCTGGAGGCGCCAATGTGACCGGAAACATTGCGGTAACATGCGTGCTGGGCATAGCTACATTCCTGATGATCAATCTCTTCGGAACGAAGCACTATTTCAAGGACATTTTCTGGCCGGATGTGCCGCTGATGCTGAAATTCCCGTTCCCGATATTGCCTATCATCGAGGTATTCAGCGCGTTCATGAAACCATTGACACTGATGATAAGGCTTTTCGCCAACATGCTTGCGGGACACATCATCGCCATCAGCCTGGTCTGCATAATATTCGTGTTCGCCAAGTACAATGCTGTACTTTTCGGAAGCATGACTGTGGTCTCGCTGCTCTTCGGAGTGTTCATGGATTTGCTCGAAGTGCTCGTGGCATTCCTCCAGGCATATGTATTTACGATACTGTCAGCCGTGTTCATCGGCATGGCAAGACAGGAAGAAGCTTGATAATATCAATTAAAATTTTATAGTTATGTTACTTACAATTCTTTTACAAGCAGTTGCTGCTGACGTTCTTGGAAAGGCAGGTATCGCTCTTGCAGCCGCTATTGCAGCATTGGCAGCAGGTTACGGAATCGGAAAAATCGGTTCTGCAGCTACAGAGTCCATCGCGCGTCAGCCGGAAGCCGGCGGAAGCATCCGTTCTTCAATGATCATTGTCGCTGCGATGATTGAGGGTGCAGCACTGTTTGCAATTATCGTTTGCCTTTTGGCGCTCTTCAGCTAGTTAGCGTATGTCACTTGTTACTCCGGATTCAGGCCTTCTGTTCTGGATGGTCATCATCTTCGGCGTGGTGTTCTTCATCCTCGCCAAGTTCGGTTTTCCTGTCATCACCGACATGGTGAGAAAGAGAACCGAGTCCATCAGCCAGTCCCTTAAATTGGCTGACGAGGCGAGGGCTGAACTTGCCGAGCTGAACAAGGAACAGTCGGAACTGTTGTTGCAGGCCAAGAAAGAGCAGGCGCGTGTCCTCGAAGATGCTGCCAAAGTGAAGGCTTCCATCATCGAGCAGGCGAAGGTGCAGGCTCAACAAGAGGCCGAGAAGGTATTGGCACAAGCCAGAACGGAAATAGCTGCGGAAAAAGAGAGCGCATTGAGGGACATCCGCAAGGAAGTGGCTCTGCTCTCAATGAATATTACAGAGAAAGTCCTCAGGACCGAATTCGGTTCTGAAGAAGTCCGTAAACAGTATGTGGACAAGGTCATGCAGGAACTTGCCGGACAGAAGGACTCTTTTATGAAGAATTAATGCGATGAATACTGGAATCATAGCGTCAAGATATGCGGATGCATTGCTGAAATACGTGAAGGAGACCGGCGAGGGCGAAGTCGTCTGTCGCCAGACGGAAATTCTCGAAGAAGCATTGCGTACAAGTCCGGAGCTGGTCAGATTTCTGGAAAGTCCGGCGTTGCTGCAAGCCACGGCCAAGGTCGCGCTGCTGCAGAAGTCGTTGGGTGAAGAGAAAATGACGGCATCGCTGGAAAAATTCCTGCTTCTCGTGATAAGGCAGGACAGGATTCCGTATCTGCGCTATATTCTCCATTATTTCAGAATGCGTTGGTGCGAATCCATAGGTGTCAGCCCTGCCAAGCTCGTGGTCAGTACGCCGTCACCCGGACTGGAAGAACGCATCAAAGGCATTTTCAATGATTTTACAGGCCGCAAATTGGAATTGAAGACTTCCGTGGACCCGTCCATTATCGGCGGATTCATTTTCGAGGTCGCGGACAAGCGGATTGATGCAAGCATCTCCAGACAGCTGGAAGAACTCAGACGGGAATTCATCGAAAAGAATGGACGTGTCGTCTAGGAAGAGAAAGTAATTTATTATGAATCAGAACAATATAAAACCAAGCGAGATTTCTGACGTGCTGCTCAAACAGCTCGAATCGGCAGATTTGTCCGTTAAACTTGAAGAGGTCGGTACCGTGCTTCAGGTCAGCGACGGTGTGGCCAGGATATATGGCCTGATCAATGCTGAGGCAGGCGAACTGCTTGAGTTCGAGTGTGGTGTGATGGGTGTCGTGATGAACCTTGAGGTGGATAATGTAGGTGCCGTGCTTCTCGGACCGACTGACGAAATCAAGGAAGGCATGTCGGTGAAGAGGACCGGACGTATCGCTTCCATCGGTGTAAGCGAAGAAATGCTGGGCCGTGTCGTTGACCCGCTGGGTAATCCGATTGACGGTCTCGGGGAAATCGGGGGCGAGAAGGTAGAGATGCCGCTGGAGCGCAAGGCGCCGGGCGTAATCTTCCGTCAGCCTGTGAACGAACCTCTCCAGACAGGTATCAAGGCCATAGATGCCATGATTCCTATCGGTCGCGGTCAGCGTGAGCTCATCATCGGAGACCGCCAGACAGGAAAGACCGCCATTGCCCTGGACACTATCATCAATCAGAAATCCGAATACGACAAGGGTAAACCTGTTTACTGTATTTATGTCGCTATCGGACAGAAGGGCTCCACTGTAGCGAGCCTTGTCAATACTCTCCGTTCGAAAGGAGCCATGGATTATACCGTCGTGGTAGCTGCCACGGCTGCCGATCCGGCTGCGCTCCAATATTATGCGGCATTTGCAGGCGCCGCCATCGGTGAATATTTCCGTGATACCGGCCGTGCCGCCTTGGTTATCTACGACGACCTTTCCAAGCAGGCTGTCGCATATCGTGAAGTGTCATTGATCCTCAGACGTCCTTCAGGTCGTGAGGCTTATCCTGGAGATGTATTCTATCTTCATTCCAGATTGCTGGAGCGTGCTGCGAAAATCATTGGCCAGCAGGAAGTTGCCGAGCAGATGAACGACCTTCCGGAGTCATTGAAAGGTAAAGTCAAGGCCGGCGGATCGCTGACGGCGCTGCCTATTATCGAGACACAGGCAGGCGACGTTTCCGCATATATCCCGACCAACGTGATTTCCATTACGGACGGTCAGATTTATCTTGAGAACAGCCTGTTCAACCAGGGATTCCGTCCTGCCATCAATGTGGGAATTTCCGTTTCCCGTGTCGGCGGAAGCGCTCAGGTCAAGAGCATGAAGAAAGTCGCCGGAACATTGAAAATCGACCAGGCCCAATACGATGAACTGGAGTCATTCTCCAAGTTCAGCAGCGATGTGGACAAGGTGACGGCATTGGCATTGGACCGCGGACGTAAGAACAAACAGCTGCTCATACAGCCGCAGTATTCGCCGATGCCTGTGGGAGAGCAGATTGCGATATTGTATTGTGGCACGAACTCGTTGCTCCGTGACATTCCTCTGGAGAAAGTACGTGATTTCCAGTCGGCATTCCTTGCCAAGATGCGCGCTTCACATCAGGACGATGTGCTGACACCTCTTGCAGAAGGAAAACTGGATGACAATATCAAGAAAATCATTGAGCAGGAGGCCGAGGACGTCGCTCTTGGTCTCGGTGACGTAAAATAATCAGGGAGACGCCATGCCGTCATTGAAAGAAATAAAGAATAGGGTTGATTCCGTAAACAGCACGCTGAAAATCACTTCTGCCATGAAAATGGTGGCGGCGGCGAAGCTGCACAAGGCGCAGACCGCTATCGGAAACATGCTCCCTTACGAGGATATGCTTCATAGGATGCTCGCGAATCTGATTGCCTATAAGCGCAATATGAACAAGCGGGAGGACGATGACAAGTTCATTCCTGTAACTGAGGACAATGTAGATCTCGATGATGAGCTCGAACTTCTCTGCACACAGCGTCCGATCCACAAAGTGGCCATCGTGGCGTATTCTTCCAATTCTTCGCTTTGCGGCGGATTCAATTCCACTGCGATAAAACATGTCACGACCGTCATTGACGAATACCTCGCGGCGGGCGTCCGGCGGGAGGACATAACTGTCTATTCCATAGGACGTAAGATGGCTGACGCAATGCGCAAGAAAGGTTTTGCTTCACCGGCTGACTATACCCATCTTTCCGACAAGCCTTCTTACGATGAGGCTTCACAACTGGCGGCTGAACTCGTGCATGGCTTCATGACCGAGCGTTTCGACAAGGTGGAACTGCTTTATAACCATTTCAAGTCCACGGCATCCCAGCCGGCGGTAAGAAATACATATCTGCCTCTGGAGATAGTCCCTATGAAGGAAGCCCGTGAAAATGCCGCTGCGGCTGATGTTCGCGGATGGAATTTCGACTATATCGTGGAGCCGGACGTGAATACATTGCTGGACGAACTGTTGCCTAAAGTGATGATGCTCAAGATGTACACGGTGCAGCTCGATACCAATGCCGCTGAACATGCCGCCAGGACGGTGGCTATGCAGACGGCTACGGACAACGGCAACGAAATTCTCCAGGAACTTACGCTGGAGTACAACAAGAACCGTCAGCAGAAGATTACCAGTGAGCTTCTCGACATCGTGGGCGGTTCAATGCAGTAGATCAAAAACTAATATATTTATGAGAAAATTGCTTGTTCTGGCCGCCCTTGCGGCAATCCTGCCTGCTTCAATGCACGCACAGACTGCCTCTGACGGAGGCATTTCCCCTGAGGTCCTCACCCGTATCAGCAAAGGCTACACCGGAAGCCCGGCCGACAAGGCGCTTCGCAATGCTCTTGCAGGTACTGCTGTCAATGTTCTTGCAGCCAATTCCGAGAACGCGGCGATGATCGATACGCATTTCAGCGACCGCGTCAAGACGAAAGGCATCACCGACCAGAAATCATCCGGAAGATGCTGGCTGTTCACTGGACTTAATGTGATGAGAGCCAAGATGATAGACAAATATGACCTGGGCGCGTTCACATTCTCGCAGAATTATCTTTTCTTCTATGACCAGCTGGAGAAGGCCAATCTTTTCCTGCAGGGAGTCATTGATACTAGAAAACTGTCTTTTGCCGACAGGCAGGTCGATTGGCTTTTCTCGAATCCGTTGAGCGACGGCGGACAGTTTACGGGCGTGTCCGACCTGGCGATGAAGTATGGCGTCGTTCCGTCCGAGATCATGCCGGAGACCTACAGCAGCAACAATACTTCGCAGATGGCTTCGCAGCTGAAGAACATTCTCCGTCAGGGTGGTCTCAAGTTGCGTGACGTATATGATGCCTCAGGAGCCGCTTCTTTGAGCGGAAAGAAGGCTGAAGCCGCAGAGGCCAAGGTCAATGCCGAGCTTCAGAAGGTCAAGGAGTCAGTCCTATCCGATGTCTATCGCGTGCTTGCCCTGTGTCTCGGAGTGCCTCCTACGGAGTTCGAGTGGGCTATGTACAATTCGAAAAATGAGTTTGTGGAGAGCGGTAAATTCACTCCTAAGTCTTTCTTTGACAAGTATGTAGGCGCAGATCTTGATGGCAATTACGTGATGCTGATGAATGACCCTTCACGTGAGTACGGAAAGGTGTATGAAATCGATTACGACCGCCATGTCTATGACGGAAAGAACTGGGTTTACGTGAATCTTCCTGTCGAGCGCATCAGCGAGATAGCCATGGCTTCCATCAAGGACAATACGGCAATGTATTTTTCTTGCGATGTGGGCAAGTTCCTGAATTCCAACAGGGGCGTCCTGGATTTGGCGAATTTCGATTACGAGTCGCTGTTCGGAGTGAAGTTCACCATGGACAAGACGCAGCGCGTGCTTACTCATGCCAGCGGTTCTTCCCATGCCATGACTCTTATCGCCGTGGATGTCAAGGACGGCAAGCCTGTGAAATGGATGGTCGAGAACAGCTGGGGCGCAGACCGTGGCTACAAGGGCTGTCTGATCATGACTGACCAGTGGTTCTCCGAGTATATGTTCCGTGTCGTGGCGGAGAAGAAGTATATCCCTGCCGACATTCTGGAAATGCTGAACCAGAAGCCGATTCTCCTCCCTTCCTGGGACCCTATGTTCGCTCCTGAAGATTAACATGGTCACCCGCGCGGTGAGATTAGAGATAAAAAAAACAGCAGCTGGTCTTCACGACTGGCTGCTGTTTCACTTATTCAATATGAATTAAACTAGCTTATGTTTTTATGTCTTCGATATGTCTTATTGCCATAATCATGCCAAACCATATCGTTGAAGAAAAATAATTATCAACTTTTCTGAAGAATCGTTTAAGATGTGCCGTTTCGTAAGGGGAATGTCACATTTCGACTATAAACTGAAATGTTTGCTCGTCTTTTCGGTCTATATTCCTTTTCTCATCAGTCGTGTACGTCCAGTACACTCCATCTTCGAAAAGAAATCTATCCTCGAAAATACTTCACAAATCTTTACCTACTTAGCTTCCTCTTTTAATTTATGTAGGCTGCTGAGGTATTCCAGGACTGCCACCAGAGCCAGACCTGCAATCGCCCAGATAATCGCTCCCGGAATCTGGAGATCCAGAACTTTCATCGGATTGCCTGAACTCATGATGAGGTCGGCAGCTGTCGAAGCCGCATCCGGAGCCATGCCGCTGCGGAGACATTGACCTTCAGCTACGGCGTGCATGTCATTCCATGGCCAGACTTTCACGAGCGCGCCGAGGACGAAGCCCACGAGCACCAGCATTGTCGGTCTTTCGAACTTTTTCAGCAGCCAGTGCAGGAACTTGGAGAATCCGAGGATGCCGATGATGCAGCCGAGGCCGAACACCAGCAGCACCGGAATGTTCATCTGGTTGATAGACTGCATGATAAAGTCGTATTTGCCGAGAATCACCAGGATGAAACTGCCTGAAATTCCAGGAAGAATCATGGTGCAGACCGCGATGGCGCCGCAGAGGAAAATGAACCAGAGACTGTCGGGAGTGGTGGTAGGGGACAATGTGCAGATGACCACGCCGAGGACAATGCCGACTGCGAAGAAAAGTACGTCATTGACCTTCCATCCCTTGATGTCGTAGATCATATATGCCGATGAGGCGATGATGAGGCCGAAGAAAAACGCCCAGGTCTGCACCGGATACCAGTTCATGACGTAGACCATGAGCTTCGCCAATGAGAAGATGCTGATCAGGACGCCAATGAACAATGATACCAGAAAAGTTCCGTGGATAAATCTCCAGAACTCGCGGAATTTGCCCTGGAATAGAAGTTTCCATGATGATGGGTCCATCATCGCATTGAGCGAGTCAATGATTTCTGTGAAAATGCCGGTGAGCAATGCAATCGTGCCACCGGAAACGCCAGGAATCACGTTCGCGGCACCCATGCCGAATCCTTTGACTCCTGTAATGATGTTTTTTTGTCAATCCGTTCATCGTATTATTTGATTCTTGCCCGGCCGGTTGGCTCTGGGTTACTTGATAGTTTCGAGATATCTGGTGATTTCAGCAAATGCCTGTACAGGTGTGTAAGCCTGGCTTGGGGAATCCTCTATCACCAGGTCGAAAGTACGTCCCGGCAGCTGGCAGCGCCCGATCTTGAACCTTGAAGGTGAGCACTTTGCCATGTATTCGATAGGGAAGTCGTCATTGTCCACGAGCGACAGCAGCATGTCCGAATCCTCCTGCACCAGCATTGACAATTTCTCCGCCGACGGGCGGCCGCACCAGTTCAGGTCGCTGCGTAAGATGGTGTTGTTCAGGCTCGTAGTCTGTCTCTCGTCCTCGTCTTTCTTGCTGAAATCGAAAAAATACACGCTTGTGCGTATGCCGAGCGACTTGAAGACGGAAATCGCCTTCTCCTTGCACTCGTCCGCGCCGGAATCTTCCATGTCAATGATGATGGACACGGATTTGATTTCATTTAGCGGATGCAGCCCCGTAGGGTTCGTGCTTATCGCTTTCCTGAGGTATCTCCTTCTGAATATGTTTTTTATGAAACCTAGCATCAGTCTTTGTTTTCTTCCGCGGCAATGCCTCCGTTCGCTGCTATCAGCTCGCGGATTTCTGCTTTGGCTGCTTTCCATCTTGGAATATCAATCTTCGTGCCGATAATTTCCACGACCTTGGCGGCAATGATTGACCCGATTTCACCGCAGACTTTCAGAGGCATCCCGAGTGAATGTGCGTAGAGGAAACCTGCGGCGTAAGTGTCGCCTGCTCCTGTGGCGTCGATGGTGTCGGCTGGCCATGCCTCTATATAATGGTATTCATCCCCGCTCTTCAGCATTGACCCGTCCTTGCCGACTTTTACGACGGCAATCTTGCAGTGGCGGGCGATTTCGTCGAGCGCCTCCCTCGGCTGAAGCTTGGTGAACGCCTTGGCCTCGGACTCGTTCGCGAAGACGATGTCCACGTAGCGGTCCACGATGTCATGCAGGAAAGCGTCGTTGGATTCCACGACGTTGTATGACGCCATGTCCAGCGAAATGATGCATCCCGCCTTGTGCGCCATCTCTACGGCTGTACGGATAAGTGCCTGGTTCTGTACGAGATAGCCCTCTATATGGAAGTAGTCATAGCCTTCGAAATATTCCTGTTTCAGGTCTTCCGGAACCATTTCCAGAGCGGCTCCCATGTAGTTCGCGAATGTCCTTTCAGCATTGGCCCCGGACACGAAAACCATTGACCTGCCCGAAGGGTTCTTGCCTTTCAGAAGCATTGTCTTCACGCCGTATTGTTCTTCGTCGCTCTTGAACAGGTGGCCGAGCTCGTCTTCACCGACCTTGCCGATGAATGCCGACGGCATACCGAAAATGGCGGTGCATGTGATGGTGTTGGCCGCGGAACCGCCTGCTACATAATGCAATCCATAAGGTTTCAGACTTTCGAAAATCTTGTTTCCCGTCTCCATGTCAACGAACTGCATACTGCCTTTCGGAAGGTGGTACAGCTTCAGGAACGAGTCATCCGGCAGAACGGCAAGAATATCTGTAAGGGCATTGCCGATACCCAAAATTGATTTCATTTTCGGCTTCATGTCAATGTTTTTTGAATGTGGTCTGCAAAGATAGTGAAAAATTTTTCAGCACCAGTTGGGGGATAGGGCTTACTCATACGTATTATATGCAAATGACGTGAAAATGGATTATAACGAATACGATATTGAGGCGAGAAAAGCAAGGGTGAAAGCCCGGCTGGATGCTGCCATTGAGGAGATTGCATTGTCCGAGGAGAATGGAGGCCGTAACAGGAAACGTGTGTGGCCTTACATTGCCGGTGCTGTTTCGATGGCGGCTGCGGTATTGCTTGCGGTGGTGCTGAAGGTGATTCCTGCTGAAGATGGCGGGAGCGTGAACTGGGTGGAAGTGCTGACGGCCTATGGCGAGAAAAAATCAGTGCTGCTTCCTGATGGCACGATAATCTGGCTCCACAATGAATCCAGGCTGCTGTATCCGAGCGAGTTTACCGGTCGTACGAGACAAGTATTTTCGTCAGGAGAGGTGTTCGCCGAGGTCGCAAAAGACAAGAAACATCCTTTCGTTCTTTCATCCAATAATGTCAATGTCCGCGTAAAGGGAACGGTTTTCAATTTCCGTTCATATCCGAAGTCCACGGAAGCTGAATTGACCTTGGTGGAGGGTGCTGTGGATATGGATTTCATGGTGTCCGGAATCAAACAGTCCGTGGAAATCGCCCCGGGGCAGGTGGTAAAGGCTGACTTGGAAAACGGAAAGGTTACCAGGACTTGCATGAATCCGGAGAAATATGTTTCGTGGACGGTGCGCAATGCATTGTATTTCAATGATGAGACGCTCCTGAATATAATCAAGGAACTTCAGCGTCAGTTCGATATTAGGGTTGTGGTCAACAATCAGAATCTGCTGGGGAGGCGCTTCTATGCTTCGTTCGTGAATGACGAGTCGCCGCTGGATATTCTCAAAGCTCTCTGTGCGGACGGAGGAATGAAGGTTCTGCAGAAGGAGGATACCTATTATATATCAGCCAATTGAATCTGAAATAATTTTTGTTTTTTATAATTAATAACCAATTTATGCGTAATTTTTCAAGATGTAGCAAGTTGTGCTGTCTTGTCATCGCAACTGCCCTTTCGTGGCTGTTTGCGGTATCAGCCAATGCGCAGATTTCTATGTCGTTGAAGGATGTTAGTGTGCGCTCTGCCGTAGAATATCTGCAGAAGGAGTACCACTACTCGTTCACGATTGGAACTGATGACATTGACATCAACAAGCATGTGACAGTACAGGTTAAGAATGTGTCAATCCAGAATGCGCTTGACCGTATTTTTGCCGGACAGAATGTTTCTTACAAGGTCAACGGCAAGAATATTTCCGTTGTCGCAAGCTCAGCCCGCGCCGGCAGCAAAGCCTGTGGGAAAGGCCCAGCCGCTGCTGTGCACCGGAATTGTCGTGGATGAGAACAATTCCCCGATGGCAGGAGCTTTCGTAGTGGAGAAAGGTACGACCAATGCCGTTTCTTCCGGCGCTGACGGAAAATTCTCCATCAAGGTTACCGGTGCGGAGCCGGTGCTTTCATTCTCTTTCTTCGGCTACGAGGATAAAGAGGTGCAGATTTCATCTTCCAGGACCAATGTTGAAGTGAAGATGGAGCCGCAGGCATTGTCGCTCGACCAGTCAGTGGTGGTCGGATATGGTAGCATGACCCGTAGGGACATCACTTCCGCCATCGGTCAGTTCAAGCCTAAGGCATCTGAAAGGCGTGACGTGCTTTCTGTGGACCAGCTTCTCCAGGGCCGTATTGCCGGTGTGAATATCACTACCGCATCAGGTATTCCGGGAGCCAGCAGCCGTGTGAGCATTCGTGGTATCGGTTCCCTCAATGCCCGGTAACGAACCTCTATATGTCATTGACGGTGTGCCGATTACCAGTACTTCAGGTGATACGGGCGCATTTTCACAAGGTGAGTCCATGACAGGTCTTGCAACATTGAACCCGTCTGATATCGAGTCTGTGGAAGTCCTGAAAGATGCGGCATCCGCTGCCATCTACGGTTCCCGTGCCACTAACGGTGTCATTATCGTGACCACCAAGTCGGGAAAGAAAGGCGCTCCGGTAATTTCGATTGACGCAAGCATGAGTTTCAGCCAGCAGCCGCGTCTGGACAAGCTGGATCTTGCAAGCGGCGACCTTCTGATCGAGACTTTCAACGAGGCTATCGACAATTATAACATCCAGTTCGGCAAGACTCAGGAGCGTTTCATCAATCCTATGCCTGGAAAACCGACTCATAATTGGCTTAAAGATGTGCTCCGTACGGGCTTTTCGCGTAATATTACCGCTTCAGTATCAGGTGGTTCTGAAAAGATAAGGTACTATGTTTCCGCGACTGCAAAGCATCAGGAAGGAACAGCATTGAGCAATGCTCTCAATCAATACAGCATCAAGTCCAATGTTTCCGGAGATATCAGAAAATGGCTTTCTTTCGGTATCAACATGCAGCTCAGCTATACCAAGAACAACCGAGTTTCTTCCGGTTACAGCGGATATAATGTCATCAAGGCTGCTGTGGAGCAGTACCCTTGGGATGAGCCGTTCCTCCCTAACGGAGACTGGGCTACATCCAAGAATGTACTCGTGAACAACAATGCCCTTCAGGCAATCAAGGAGTCCGATGTGTGGCTCAAGACCTACAGGGCATTGAGCAATGCGAATTTGACCTTCCATATTATCCCGGGTCTTGATTTCAAGACATCCCTGGGCGAGGATTTCTCTGCATTGGAAGAGCATGTTTATTATACGGCGAAGCATCCGGGCGGATATCCGTCGAAGGATAATCCTCAGGGAGGTTCATTGACCGACAGCCGCAAGTTCCGCAGTTCTGTAATTTGGGAAAATACATTGTCATACGACAAGAAATTCAATTTCGGGCTTGGACTCAACGTCGTTCTCGGTCATTCCGCACAGGTGGATGAGAACTCGATGGCTTTGCAGAGGGGTATCGGATTCCCTTCAAGCTCATTCGACGTGAACTCTGTCGCAGCGGAAATCAGCAAGGCCAATACAATCCGTACTGCTTACGCGCTCCAGTCGTTCTTCGGCCGTGTCAACTTGAACTACAAGGACCGCTATGTGGGAACTCTCACGATGCGTGCCGACGGATCTTCCAAGTTCGCTCCTGAAAACCGCTATGGATATTTCCCTTCTGCCAGCCTCGGATGGAATGCCGACAAGGAATCTTGGTGGCATGCTGACGGCATCACCATGAAGCTCCGTGCCAGCATCGGTGCCACAGGTAACCAGGGCAACATCGGACCTTATGCATATCAGGCACTTGCATCCGGCGGTGTGAACTATAACAATACCAACGGCCTCGGTCTCAGTACTCCTGGCAACCGTGACCTGAAATGGGAAACTGCCGTGCAGCAAGACTTGGGTATCGATATGAGTTTCTTCAAGGGTGCATTGTCTTTCACAGCCGATGTGTTCAACAAAGACACCCGCGACCTGCTTTACAGCAAGCCGACGATGATTACCACGGGATATTCCAGCTATACCTGCAATATCGGTTCAATGAACAACAAGGGTCTTGAGCTCACCGTTGCCGGAAATGCCGGAAAGAAGGATTTCCGATGGAGAGGTGATTTCAATATCTCATTTGTGAGGAATAAACTGACCAAGCTCCTGGATGACAGTGATATAATCATGCCTGACTCTTTCCACGCATTGCAGGTAGGCAAGGAAGTCGGTTCATTCTACATGGTCAAGATGCTCGGCATCTACCAGCATGATGAGGATGTCCCTGAGTATCTCTATGAGAATGAGGGCGTACGTGCCGGTGACGTCATTTATGATGATTATAACGGAGACGGAAAGATTACTGCTGACGACCGTCAGATAGTAGGCTCCGCCAATCCTAAATTCAGCGGCGGTTTCAACAATACATTCACTTGGAAGAATCTGGAGCTCTCCGTGTTCATGACATACTCATACGGACAGAGCGTATATGAATATTGGACTGGTGGCCTCAGGCTCGGAAACGGAACATGGCCGCAGCTCAAGTCCGCATGTGAAGGAAGATGGACAGGTCCCGGAACCACCAACAAGACTCCTCGCGCAATTTACGGACAGAGCTGGAACAGTACCAAGTTCGTAAACACCCGCTTCCTGCACGATGCATCATACCTTCGTCTGAGATCCATCACATTGGGTTACAATCTCCCTTCGAAGTGGATGCGCGCGATCAAGATGAACAGCGTAAGGGTATATTTCCAGGTGGACAATGCCTACGTGTTCACGAAGTGGCCTTATCTTGATCCGGAAGTGTCATATAATTCCAATGCAGCCACTTACGGTGTCGATTGGCTCAATCCTGGACAGCCTAGGACGTTCATGTTCGGTGTCAATCTTAAATTCTAATTGTCGATATGAAAAAGATAGTATTAGCGCTGTTGACAGCATCCATAATAATTTCGTCCTGCGACATTTTGGATAAATATCCGCACGATGCAGTATCAAGGGACAGCGTGTCAGAAGAAGATCTGGAGCTCCTTTTTACGGGTCTTTACTGCTACTCGCAGTACAAGCCGGGTTTCGAGGGATATTTCCAGAATGATATGACGGGAGGTGACTTCTTCCGTGGAGGCGGTTCCGTATGGCCGGACGCTCCGTCATGGATCAAGGACTTTTTCCTGCCGACCAACGGCTGGATCCAAGCTCCTTATACAGGATATTATGCCCTGCTTTATCAGATAAACAGCTTCATCGAGGTTGCTGAAAAGGCGGCACAAACCGACAAGGTCCGTCAGATGCTCGGAGTGGCATATTACTTCAGGGCATTGGATTACTATAACATTGTCACCAAATACAGGATCGCTCCTCTCATGAGGGTTACTAGCAATGATCCGCAGCCGAACTCTACCGAGGAGGCTCTTTGGGCTTTTGTCAATGAGGACCTTGAAAAAGCATTGGCGATGTGTCCTGAATATTCTACCAAATATTATGTGTCATTGCAGGCAGCCAAGGCACTTGCGGCGAGAGCATATATCGCCCAGGGCAAAAAGACCGAGGCGGCGAAGCTTGCCGATGACCTCATAGCTGATCCGCTGTTCGCACTGGATGATTTTTCCAAGATTTTCCGTGGCGAGGCCAATTCAGAGGTAATATTCACATTTGCCAACTTGCCGGAAGAGAGCGGTATCAAGTTCGCGGGCGAGTTTCTGCAGCCAGCTACTATATATGTACCTGTGCCTGAGGTGATTGCATTGTTTACTGATAACGACAAGAGAAAGTCTATCTCGATAACGGTGGACGGAAGCGAAACTGTATTGAACAAGTATATCAACAAATCATCCTCGGATCCTATCATCATCTCCCGCCTTGCAGAGATGTATCTTATCAGTGCGGAGGGCAAGGGTCTTGCCGGAGGCGGTCTCGCCAGACTCAATGAGCTCAGGCGTGCGCGCGGCCTTCAGGATCTTTCACCTGCGCCGAAGAACGAGGAGGAATTTATTGATGCAGTTCTTGCAGAAAGGCGTCTGGAATTCCTTGGAGAGGGTTTCAGATGGTATGACCTTGTCCGTACTGGAAGATATATGAAGAAAACCGGCCTTCCTGAGAAATATACGGTTTTCCCTATTCCTCAGAAACAGCTGGATTTGAATACTGTCAATCTGCATCAGAATGAACTTTGGAAATAACGATATGAAAATATTAAACAGAATATGGCTGGCTGCCAGCGTGCTGATACTCTGCGCAGCTTGCGACAAGGCTCAGGACACGGACTTCCTGTATGAGCCGACTACGGAAATCGGAAAGACTTTCGTGAATGATTGCCAGGAGGTTGCCAGGGTGTTCAAGGATACCTCTTTCGTGGTGGCCGTAGGAGTTGAGGAAACCGATCTGCACCTCCAGACAATGGAAGGATATGTGCAGCAGATATGTATCCTCCGCATTGACACCAAGACTCCGGGCCTGAAAGTGAAGGTGGCGATGCCTTACAACAGCAATTCCATCTCGGACGGCTGGAGAAAACAGACATTGACTGATATGGCAGCCGCTATGGACAAGAGCCGCGCGAGAGTCGTCGGTATGATCAACGGAGATTTCTGGAATATCAATACTCCTATCAATCCGAGAGGCCCCGTGCATCGTGGAGGAACGATTGTTTCGTCAGCATGGGATTATAACCCGAATCTCGAGCAGCAGGCCCTGAGCTTCGTAGGTGTCGGTTTCGACAACAAGATGGTGATTGCGGAGCGTGCGAAATACGAGGAGATGAAAACCAGTCTGAAGGAATGTACGGGCGCAGGTCTGATCCTTCTGTCAAACGGTCATTTCTCAGGAACTGAATGGGTTGCAAGAGACCCGCGTACCGCTATCGGTTATACTGATGACGGCATCGTGTATTTCCTTACGGCTGACGGGCGCAGGACATTCGGTGCCGCAGGCCTTACCTATAAGGAAATGGCATACATGTTCCAGTCTCTCGGATGTTCCGGAGCGGCAAATCTGGACGGCGGCGGTTCGGCACAATTCCTTGTGCGTCATCCTATTGCACAGGTGTTCCAGATTCGCAACCATCCTGCTGACGGTGCTGAAAGACCGGTAGTGTCAGGCTGGGCGGTAACAGTAGATGAACCATAATAATTGATGACAATGAAAAGAATAATATTGATACTTCAGATGGCTCTGTTGCTTGTTGGCGCAGCATCTTGTTCGGACTCGGAATCGGGGAACGGACTTGCTGCGGAGCCGGAGCTGATATCCATAATCCCTGTCTCCGGAGCATCCGGATGTACTGCAATCATTTCCGGAGTGAATTTCGCTGCGGAGCAGTCTGCAAACAAGGTGTTTTTGGATGGACAGGAGGCGCAGGTAGTGTCTTCTTCGAAAAACAGAATCCAGATTGTGACTCCGGAACATGCTGACGGAAAGGTAGATGTGAAAGTTTCCGTGAACGGAAAAGAAGTTTCAGGTCTGAACTTCACTTATGTGACACTCGCGGAGCCGGAGGTGAAGATTACCGCGTTGAGGCCGTCTTTCGGTTTCGTAGGGGACAATGTCACCATCCTCGGAGAGAACTTCTCTGATGAGGTGGCAGATATGTCAGTTACTTTCGATGGCGTAAAGGCGAATATTCTCACGACATCATCTTCAGCATTGTCGGTAACCGCACCGGAACACGCACGTGGACGCGTTACCGTGGAGGTGAAGAACGGTGCCAAGACGGCTGTTGCTGAATTCACTTACGTGGAACTGATGGTAGAAAAGTCCACTCCTTCAGAGGGCGGCGCAGGTACTATCGTGACCATCTACGGTGAGGGCTTCAGCGAGGAACTTGCTAACAATGTGGTGATGGTCGGCGACCAGGTTCTGAAAGTTACAGAGTCTACCGCTACGACATTGAAAGTGGAGATGCCTGCACTCGGAACCGGTACTTATACATTTACCGTGAAGGTGGGCGAGAGAGTCTGCACAGGCGGCTCATTTACTGTGGCTCCTCTGTGGTATGTGGAGACTGTCGCCGGTTCTGTCCAGGGTACAAAGGACGGAATCGGAAAAGAAGCTAAGTTGGAGATTGTCCAGCATCTCGCGATGGGACCTGACGGCAAAGTATGGTTTACATCGCGTGGCGCCAAAGATAAGAATGCCATCAGGACGCTGGATCCTAAGACTTGGGAGGTCAAGACGGTTATCGGTACGGACAATGCGCTCATTAATAATACTCATCTTTGGGGTTCTACATTCGATTCCAAAGGAAACTACTATGTGGCAGGCAAAGCAGCTGGCAAAGTATTCAAGATTGCCGCTGGAACCAATGAAATCAGCGTATTGCCGCTTCCGGCACATAAACTGACATCAAATCCAATGTGTGTGCTTACTGATGCTCAGGATAATCTGTATCTGCTGAACCGTGCGAATCCAAGTTATATCTCGGTATATGACAAGAACCTTGTGCTGAAGCACGACTGGCCGGTTAATTTGTTTGCTGAACACATGGCGTGGAACAAGGACAAGACTAAACTTTACCTTGGTACGGCCGCTGCTCCGTTCGGAATTTTCGAATTCGATCCTGCTACGGGAGAGATGAAGAAAATCGCGGGCACCAAGGATAAGCCTACCAGTGCAGCGAATACGACAGACGGTGAGCCGGAAGATCCTCTTACTGCGACTATCGGCCAGATAGAGGGTGTGGCAGTCGATGCTGAAGGTAACCTGTGGTTCTCCGATATAACTACCAGTACAGTCCGCGTATTGGTTCCTGGAGAAGGCGGAGACTATTCCAAGGGAACCGTCAAGACTCGTGCAGGTATGAATTTCGTGCCGAAATATCCTGGAGTTGACGGACTTGGTACCAACGCGGGATTAAAATACCCTTGCGGATTGCTTCCGATGCCGGACGGCTCAATGCTGCTTGCAGACGGAACCGGCTTTACCATAAGAAGGATATACTCAAAATAAGCGTATATGAAAAAATCGATAATTTTAGCGGCAATGGCACTTGTAACACTTGCAAGTGCCTGCCAAGATGATAAATACGTCGCCAATGTGACGGAACTCAGCCTTGTGCGCATGGATCCTGAAAGTGGTTATTCCGGCGCCATCGTGAAAGTTCTCGGACGAAACTTTAGCGAGAAGGCCAAGGACAATGTGGTCCTTATCGGCGGTAAAGAAGCCAAAGTGCTGGACGCCAACAAATGGGACCTTACAATCGTGGTTCCTGAAAATGACCCGGCAGAATATGAAGTACAGGTTACCACACCTAAAGGCGCGGCCGGCGGAATCAAATTCCTCTACAAGGAAAAGCCTGAACATATGTACATTGCTTCCATTTATGCTGGAAAGGTAGGAACAAATGCTTCTGAAGACGGAGTGGCCACCTCTGCGACATTCTCATCCCCGGAAGGTATCATTCCTGCCGGTGACGGCAGTTACTACATTCTGCAGAGAGGTTCGTTCGCTATCAGAAAAATGGATTCTTTCGGTAGGGTAACTACTGTGAAAATATCGGGTGCGGAACTTCACCATCCTTGGCAAGGTGCAGTCGCGCCGTCGGGAGAACTGTACTTCTGCAACAAGAGCAGCAACCAGCTCATGAAGATGGACGCTGCCGGAGTTGTGAAAGTGGTTTCCGGATTTACTCTGCAGAACCCTATGGGCGTCAAATTCGGTTCTGACGGCTTCGGATACCTCTCGAACAGAAACACCGACGGCGGTCAGGTAATCAAGTTCAAGGATGATGCTGTGGTCAAGATTTATAGTATTCCTATGCCTACATGCTCTGCTGTGGATGCAGCCGGAAGAGTTATCGTCGGCACTGAAGACTCCGGCTATCTTTACATGATAGACAAAGACGGCGAAATCAAGCAGATTGCAGGAGAAGGAAAAGCGAATGGCTCCAAGGGAGATGGAGTTCCGGGCGACCTGCTCGGCAAGAGTACCATCGGCAAGGTGAACGGAATCTGGTGCGCAAAGGACGGTGCATTGTATTTCTGCGATGTGACTGCCCAGGCTGTAAGAAAACTCACTCCGGGAGCAGGCGGTGATTATTCCAAAGGCAAACTTGAAACCATCGCGAGCGGTTTTTGGCCTTCTGATGTCGTAGTTTCTGAGGATTGTGCGAAAATTTTCGTAACTTCGGCGACCACGAATACAATCAGGCTTATTGAAATCATCTGAAATGACGGAAAAGAATCTTGTCGGTAGACTGAGACGTGGGGATAAAGCGAGTTTCGATGAGCTTTTCAACAGGTACTTCGAGCAGTGTTTTACTTATGCGGTATCACTGCTCAAGGACCCGGACGCTGCTGAAGATGTGGTTCTGAATGTGTTTCTGAAACTATGGACAGGCCGTGAACGTCTGGATTCTTCCAAGCCGGTCAAGAGCTATCTTCTGACCGCTGTCAGGAATGAATCCATCAGTTGGCTCCGTGCCAAATTCGTCGCTGACAGGGAACGCCGTCTTGTGCAGGAACCTGAGGATGAAACTCAGAATATCCTGAACACAATATCTGCGCTCGAACTTGATGCCACTATTTCGGCTGCAATCAGCAAGTTGCCGGAGAAGCGGCGTCAAGTATTCGAGAAACGCAGGTTCGAGGGGAAGACGGTGGAGCAGATTGCTGATGAGATGAATCTTTCTCCGAAAACGGTGGAAAGGCATCTGACATTGGCGCTGAAGGATTTACGCCATGTAATTTCTTAAACTTTAAACATAAAAAACACACACGACAATGTTTTCATTGCTGATTTTCGCTTTGCTGCAGTTGCAGCCTATGCAGATGCTCCGGGAAGATCCGGACAGGGCAGGGGTAAACACCCATCCTTACGAATTCAAGGAAATGCAGGTAACACCGGCTCCTAAGGGGTATAAACCTGTGTATATCAGTCATTACGGACGCCATGGCTCCAGGACGAACTGGGGCATTGACAAGTACACTTATGTAATCGACATATTGGAGAAGGCGGACAGCGCCGGCATCCTTACGCCGGAAGGCGAAGAGCTTCTGCAGGAGGCTCGGGTCGTGGCTGAAGTACATCATGGCGCCAACGGACATCTGACGAGACTCGGCGAGAAAGAACACCGCATGATTGCGGAAAGGATGTATAAGAACTATCCTGGAGTATTCCGCAAGGGCAGCGGTCTGGTGAGAGTGGAAAGCAGTACGGTGCACCGTTGCCAGGTAAGCATGGCCAATTTCGTCGGAGAACTCATCCGCCTGCAGCCGGGACTCCAGTTCGAGATAGACAGCGATGACGTCATCATGTCGTATATCAGCAACGGTACATCCAAAGAACAGAAGGAAGCTTCTGCGGTGATGCTTGAACCGCTGAAGCATGTGCAGACTGATACCGTGAAGGTCATGGCGTCATTGTTCACCGACCCGCAGGCTGCAAGGCAGTTCGTGCACAATGCGGACAAGTTCCAGACGAAAATCTGGGAGGTCGCCAGAATCGCACGCTCGTCAGGAGTCGAGACCAATGTCTACAGGCATTTGCCGGAAGACGTCATCTACAAATGGTGGGACTACAGCAACCGCGAACTTTATATCAGGCACGGGAACTCCGTGGAATTCGGAAAGGAAAGGATGAAAAACACGGAACCGCTTGTGAATGATATTGTTGCGAAAGCTGATGAGGCCCTGGCATCCGGACATTATGCTGCCGACTTGAAGTTCGGTCACGACTATCCTATCATGGCATTGGTGGGATACCTGCATCTGAGCGGAGTGGGCGAGAGACTGTCTTTCGATGAGATACCGCAGAAATGGAATGATCCGATGAACATACCGTTCGCGTCGAATCTCCAGATGATTTTCTACAAGAGCCATAAGTCACCGGACGTGCTGGTGAAGTTCGTGTATAACGACAAAGAACGCACTATTGCAGACCTGGAGGCAGTCTCCGGCGTCTACTACAAGTGGGAAGATGTAAAAAAATTCATTGAAAAACGTAAATAGAATTATGATGAAAAGCAGAATGTGGGCGACAGCGGTCGCAGCAGCGGCAATGCTTGCTTTGGCGACTGTCGCAAATGCCGGGGAGCCGGATAAAGATGGATTGGTATATCACGATGCCACGGAATTTTTGATCGGAGGAAAAGCCACTCAGGCGACATTGACCCCTTACGACAGGCTTCCTGCTTCTTACGAGAAGACCACCAGACCTGAACTTTGGCGTCACGGACACCATTCTGCAGGTATTTACGTGCGTTTCCGTACGGATTCCCCGATCATCAAGGCCAGATGGACCTCTTATTTCGGAGCATATATGAACCACATGTCGCCGGCCGGCATCAGAGGACTTGACCTCTATGTGCTCGACGAGGGCAAATGGTATTTTACAGGTGTGGGCAGACCGAGCAGGGACAACAAGACCTCGGAGTATGTGCTTGTGAAGAACATGGACCGCAAGGAGCGTGAATATATGCTCTATCTGTCTCTGTATGACGGCGTCACATCGCTTGAAATCGGTGTCGACGGGGCCAGCGTCATCGGCAAGCCTCAGGTGGACAGCCCTAGAAGAGGATGCCCGATAGTGATGTACGGCACAAGTATTCTCCAGGGAGGCTGCGTGTCACGTCCTGGAATGGTAAATACTTCATTGATAGAGAGAGCTCTCGACATGGAAGTCATCAATCTCGGATTCAGCGGCAATGCCCTCCTTGACTTGGATATCGCCCAGCTGATGGCTTCGGTGGAAACACCTGCCGTCTACGTCATGGACAATGCGCCGAACTGCAAGGCTGACCGCATCGAGGCTCACAGCGTGGAATTCTTCCGCGTTCTCCGTGATGCACATCCTGACGTGCCGGTGGTTATCGTGGAGCATCCGCTTTACCCGACAATGCGTCTGAACAATGTCGAGCGCGAGGATATCATCGCCAGGAACAATGCCCAGAAAGCGTTTTATGAAAAACTTCGCAAGGCAGGCGAGAAACGCGTATATTATGTTTCAGGAGAAAAACTTCTGGACGAAATGAAGGACGGTACCGTAGACGGCGACCATTTCACCGACCTCGGAGTCACTTACTATGTAAAGGCAGTCCTGCCGACAATCAAGAAGGCGCTCAAGGCTTCCCCGAACAAGGTAGGAAAATAATCGCCTAAAAGGATTTTATAGAAATATTGCACTCCGGCGTTTTGTTTATGCCGCGAATTAAGAGTATATTTGCGATGCTTTTGCAGCAGACACAGATATACTCTTTAATTTATATATGAAAGTCGGAATCATTATGGGCTCCACCAGTGACTATGAAGTCATGTCGGGAGCTGAAGAAATGCTCAAGGCTCTCGAAATTCCATTCGAGAAGAAAGTCGTGAGCGCGCATAGAACACCTGACCTTATGTATGACTATGCGAAAACTGCGAAAGCACGTGGCATCAGCGTCATCATCGCCGGAGCAGGCGGTGCGGCACATCTGCCGGGAATGGTAGCAGCGATGACCACACTTCCAGTAATCGGAGTCCCTGTGAAATCAAGAGCATTGAACGGACTCGATTCCCTTCTTTCCATCGTACAGATGCCTGGCGGAGTCCCTGTCGCGACTGTAGCGATAAACGGGGCCAAGAATGCAGCACTCATAGCGGCATCCATCCTTGCGCTCCAGAACGAGGACATTGCACGGAAACTCGAGAAGTTCCGACAAGACCAGACGGATTCTGTACTCAAAGCTGAAATCTAGGCGGAATCACAAATATCTTAACAAATGGCTAAAAAAATAGGCATAATCGGAGGTGGGCAGCTCGGTCTTATGATCGCGGAGGAAGCGCACCGCCAAGGTGCTTTAGTTTATGCGCTCGACCCTGCCCCGGACGCACCGGCATTTGCCGAATGTGACGGCCACATTGTCGCAGCGTATGACGATCTCGGCGCTCTGGAACAGCTGGGCGACATGACTGACGTTCTTACCTACGAGTTCGAAAACGTGCCGGGCGACATTCTTCGCCACCTGGAGGGGAAATACAATATCCCTCAGGGCATTGCGCCGCTTTTCGACTCCCAGGACCGGCTTCGCGAGAAGAACAATGCGAAGCGCCACGGTCTCCCTGTGCCGGACTATGTCCCGCTCCCTGCATGCTCTTCCGATGAGGACTGCGCCGAAGTTCCATGTGAATTGACCGATGGGCAGCGCCGTGAAGAGCTGTCTGAGGCAGTGAAGAAAGTCGGAATGCCTTGCGTGTTGAAAACCAGAAGGTTAGGCTATGACGGACACGGCCAGGCGGTCATCCGTGAAGAAAAAGACATCGAGAAGGCGGCGGAATTGCTCCATGTTCCGTGCATACTGGAAGCCTTCGTGCCGTTCGACTATGAATGCAGCGTCATCATGGTCCGCGACGGCCAGAAAACCATCCATTTCCCGATAGGCCGCAATATCCACAAGGGCGGCATCCTGGACCTCTGCATTGTCCCGGCAGGGACGGAGCTGGAGCCGGAAATCGTCGACGCTTGCGAAAAATTCATGGAAGGCTGCGACTACAGGGGAATCCTCGCGATAGAGCTCTTCATAAAGGGCAATGATTTCGTTTTCAATGAAATGGCCCCGAGGCCGCACAACAGCGGACACTATACCATAGAAGGATGCACTTCATCGCAATATACGGAGCTTTGCCATTTCCTGCTCGGAAAAGCATTGGAACAGCCGGAACTTGTGGCGCCGACGGTGATGAAAAACATTCTGGGACAGGATCTTGAGGCTGCGTGGAAAATCATTGACACGGCTCATGTGGAGCATTGGCAGAATCCTGCGGCGGTTCCTGTGAGCAACACGGCGAAGGGCGGGAAAGCGTATTGCGGCGAAGCTGGCAAGGGCGTGTTCGTGCATATTTACGGCAAGACGGAATCGCGTCCGAAGCGCAAGATGGCGCATATAACTTATGTTCCGATGACACAGGAATTGTTCGAAAAGAACTGGGAATCCAAATTCGTAAAATAGCAAAACTAATATACAGATGGCAAACAATTACCGGATTTTTGTTGAAAAATATCCTGAATTTCAGGTTGAGGCAGCCAGCCTCAAGGCCGAGTTGAATGAGAATCTTCAGCTTGATCTCCAGTCACTCAGGCTTCTCAATGTCTATGATTTGTTCGGTTTTACCCCGGAACTTCTCGAAAAGAGCCGTTACAGCGTCTTCGGCGAGATCGTGACGGACAAGGTTTCCGACGAATGCGACCTGACAGGAACCAGATATATTGCCGTGGAGTACCTTCCGGGGCAGTTCGACCAGAGGGCGGCTTCGGCTGTGGACTGCGTGCATCTCATTGACCCTAAGGCAGATGTGAGAATCAAGAGCTCTAAGCTGATCATCCTTTCCGGCGATACCGACGACGCGACCATCGCCAAGATCAAGCATTATTATATCAATGCCGTGGAGTCCCGCGAGAAGGACCTTTCCAAGCTTACGGATGCCGAGTCGGCTGCCGTGAAACCGGTGCCTGTGCTGGATGGCTTCACGAAAATGACGGACGCTGACCTGGAGCCGTTCTGCCGCAAGATGGGACTTGCCATGAATGCGGACGACCTTCGCGAGGTGGTAAAATACTTCACGGAAGAAGGCCGCGACCCTAACGAGACTGAACTCCGCATATTGGATACATATTGGAGCGACCATTGCCGCCACACTACCTTCACCACGGAGCTGGAGGAAATAGGCGTCGAGGAATCCTTCATGAAGGAGGACATTGACGGGACATTGAACCTTTATCTGAAGATGAGAAAGGAACTCGGTCGTGAGCATAAAGGCTTGAACCTCATGGATATGGCGACCATCGGCGGACGCTATCTGCGCAAGGCCGGCCTGCTGGACGACATGGAAGTCAGCGAGGAGAACAATGCCTGCAGCATCTATGTGGACGTGGATGTGGACGGCCGCCTTGAGAAATGGCTCCTCATGTTCAAGAACGAGACTCACAACCACCCTACGGAAATCGAGCCTTTCGGAGGCGCTGCCACCTGTCTCGGCGGTGCGATCCGCGACCCTCTTTCAGGCCGTTCCTACGTTTATCAGGCAATGCGCGTGACCGGCGCGGGCGATATCTACAAGCCTGTGGCCGAGACGCTTCAGGGCAAGCTGCCGCAATGCGTGATTACGAAGAAGGCTGCTCATGGATATTCCAGCTACGGAAACCAGATCGGTCTTGCAACTACCCATGTAAGGGAAATATATGATGAAGGATATACGGCTAAACGTCTGGAAGTAGGTGCCGTGGTAGGTGCCGTGAAGGCTGACAAGGTGCGCCGCGAATCCCCGAAACCCGGAGACGTGGTGCTGATGCTTGGCGGACGCACCGGCCGTGACGGCATCGGAGGAGCTACCGGTTCATCCAAGGAACATACGGAGGAGTCATTGGAAACCTGCGGAAGCGAGGTCCAGAAGGGAAATGCTCCAGAGGAAAGAAAACTCCAGAGACTGTTCCGTCGTCCGGAAGTCACCAAGCTCATCAAGAAGTCCAATGACTTCGGAGCCGGCGGAGTGAGCGTGGCTATCGGCGAGCTTACCGACGGCCTGGACATCTATCTGGACAGAGTCCCTGTAAAATATAACGGATTGAATGCTACGGAATTGGCTATCAGTGAGTCACAGGAGAGAATGTCTGTGGTGGTCGAGTCCAAGGATGAGGCGGAGTTCATGGAATATTGCCACAGCGAGAACATTGAAGTGACCCATGTCGCCGACGTTACCGATACCGAGCGCATGAGGATGTTCTACGGCGACAAGATCGTGGCGGACCTTCAGAGAAAATTCATTGACAGTGCCGGTGCGAAGCATTTTGCGAAAGCCGAAATCGCCGCTGTCGAAGAGAAAAAATCCATTCTGCAGAAAGGTCGAAGGAGAGACATTGAAAGAGAAGCTCCTGAACAACCTCAGCGATGCCAATGTGGTGAGCCAGAAGGGATTGATAGAGATGTTCGACTCTTCTATAGGACGTTCTACAGTGCTCATGCCTTATGGCGGAGAGCTCCAGCTGACCGAGACGCAGGTTTCCGTGCAGAAGCTCCCTACAGACGGCTACACCGATACCGCCAGCATGATGGCATTCGGATTCAATCCGGTGATTTCCAAGTGGAGCCCTTATCACGGCGCCGCATATTCGATGGTCGAGGCTTGTGCCAAGGTCGTCGCTGCAGGCGGACGCTACGAGAAGATGAGATTCTCCTGCCAGGAATATTTCGAGAGAATGACCCACGATCCGAAGGTCTGGGGCAAGCCTATGAGCGCCCTCCTCGGATCTCTGAAAATGCAGGTCGCTCTCGGCCTTCCGTCTATCGGCGGCAAGGACTCCATGAGCGGAACTTTCGAGCATATCAATGTTCCTCCGACACTTATCTCATTCGGTATCACTACAGTAGATGCCAAGAACGTGATTTCTCCGGAGCTCAAATGGGAAGGCAACAGGCTCTGGCTTGTAAAGCATACTCCGCTGAAAAACTATATGCCTGACGTGGACCAGCTCAAGAAAAACTGGGCGTTCGTCGAGGAACAGATTGCCGGCGGCAATGCCGTTTCAGCATGGGCCGTGGGCTTCGGCGGCGTAGCGGAAGGCCTCTGCAAGATGTCGTTCGGCAACTCCTTCGGCGTCGATGTCAATGTCCCTGAGGAGGACCTGTTCAACTACAGCTACGGTTCAATAATCCTTGAGACCGAGGCCGACATCAAGTTCGAGAATGCGCAGTTCCTCGGAACTGTCACTGCCGGGGTCAATGATTCCCTCCGTATAAACAGCAAGAACATCCCTATGGAGTCTCTGCTGGAGAGCGCATTCGACCGCTATGAGAAGGTTTATCCTGCTACCAGCACACCGGATATGAAACGTCTCCTGCCTAAGGGAATGGAAGGTGTTAAACCGTTCAAGGCCAAGAAGATAGACCTTAAATACAAGGGCGAGAAAATCGCTGAGCCGGTGGCTTATCTGCCGGTATTCCCCGGAACGAACTGCGATTACGATACCGCCAAGGCATTCCGCAAGGCAGGTGCAAAGGTGAAGACCAGCGTGTTCCGCAACCTTACGGAGCAGGACGTCTTCGACTCCATCGACGAGATGAAGAAGAACATTGACGAATGTCAGATTCTGATGTTCTGCGGCGGATTCTCTGCAGGCGACGAGCCGGACGGAAGCGGAAAATTCATTGCCAATGTCCTTAACAATGAGAAGATTGCGGCAGCCATTGAGGCGCTTATCGCACGCGGCGGCCTGATTCTGGGTATCTGCAACGGCTTCCAGGCTCTGGTGAAATCCGGACTTCTCCCTTATGGACACCTCGGAACCGTCACCAAGGATTCTCCGACATTGTTCAGAAATGATATCAACAGACATATTTCCCAGATAGCGTTCACCCGCGTGGCGAGTGTGAATTCTCCTTGGCTTGCCGGCATGAACATCGGTGACACTTACGCGATTCCTGTCAGCCACGGCGAGGGCAAGTTCGTTGTCAATGAGGAACTTGCGAAAGAATTGTTTGCGAACGGGCAGGTAGCGTTCCAGTATGCGGAGCCGGTGGACGAGGGTGTTTCAATGCATTCTCCATATAACCCGAACGGTTCGTATTACGCCATCGAGGGCATCATCAGCAAGAATGGTCAGATTCTCGGAAAGATGGGCCATTCAGAGCGTTATGAGAACAACTTGTTCAAGAACATTGCAGCGAACCTGGAGCAGCCGCTCTTCGAAAATGCAGTCAAATATTTCAGAGGCGAATAATGAATAAAACAGAACTTATCCACAATGGCGTGTCCAAGAAAGTGTATGCCACCGACGAGGCCGACAAGGTCATCATCGAATATACGGACACCATCACGGCTTACTATAAGATAAAAAGGGCGGTCATCAAGGATAAAGGCTTGTATTGCAATGCCATATCCAGTGAAATCTTCAGGATTCTTGCCAATGCCGGAGTGCCGGTGCATTTCATGGAAAAGCTCTCCGATACGGAGCAGGTATGCCGCAGGGTGGATGCCATTCCGATCGAAGTCATTGTCCGCAATGTGATTGCAGGTTCCATGGCACAGAGGCTCGGCATCGAGGAAGGTGTGATTCCGGCTAAGACGGTCATTGACCTTTGTTATAAGAATGAGGATTTGGGCGATCCTCTCATCAATGATTTCCATGCGCTTGCGCTCGGTCTCGTTTCGGAGAAGGAACTCGCTGAGATATACAGGCTTATGGGTAAGATCAATGATGTCCTCGTGCCGATTTTCAAAGGCATCGGGATAACTCTGGTCGATTTCAAGGTGGAGTTCGGGCGTTTGCCTGACGGCAGCATTGTCCTTTCTGACGACATCACGCCGGACAGCGCGCGTTTCTGGGATATCGAGACCGGAATGAAACTGGACAAGGACCGTTTCCGTCATGACAACGGCAAGGTCGGCCAGGGCTACAAGACTATTTATGAGCGTCTTACGGGCGCAGAAAGTTAAAAGACGAACAGATGAATTGCGATAATATGAACCATCAGGGATTCGACGGACTTCATGAGGAATGCGGCGTGTTCGGCGTTTGGGGCGTACCTAATGCTGCGGAAGTCACATATTACGGCCTGCATTCCCTCCAGCACAGGGGTCAGGAAGGCTGCGGAATCGTTACTGTCAATGAAGAAGAACAGCTGCGCCGCGTCAAGGGTCTGGGCCTGGTGACGGAGGTTTTCAACAATGACAACCTTTCCACGCTTAAAGGCGATATGGCCATCGGACATGTGCGTTATTCCACGGCCGGCGGCGGTGGCATCGAGAATGTGCAGCCGTTCATGTTCAGGCATAATTCCGGTGATTTCGCATTGGCCCATAACGGTAACCTTGTGAATTCCGACCAGTTGCGCAGATACCTGGAGGATCGCGGAAGCCTTTTCCAGTCCACTTCGGACAGTGAAATCCTGGCGCATCTTATCAAGAAGAATCCTAATGAGAGGAAAATGCCCCGCATTTATCCGATTATGGAGGCATTGAACATGATCGAGGGCGCATTCGCCTTTGTCGTCATGACGCAGAAGAGGATTTACGCGTGCCGTGACAAATATGGTCTCCGCCCGTTGTCGCTCGGCAAGCTCGGGGACGGTTACGTGGTCAGCAGCGAGACTTGTGCGTTCAGTACCATCGGCGCCGAGTTCATCAGGGATATTGAACCTGGCGAAATCGTTACCATTGACCATCATGGTATCAGGAGCCGCCGCTATTCGGAGTATCAGCGTCATGCGATGTGCGCGATGGAATACATTTATTTCGCGCGTCCGGACAGTGATATCGAGAGCATGAACGTGCATACTTTCCGTAAGGAGTCCGGCAAGCTTCTGTTCAAGGAGTCTCCGGCAGATGCGGATATCGTAGTGGGTGTTCCGGATTCAAGTCTCAGTGCGGCAATGGGTTATGCGGAGGCTAGCGGATTGCCGTATGAGATGGGGCTTATAAAGAACAAGTACATCGGAAGGACGTTCATCCAGCCGTCGCAGGAGATGCGTGACAAGGGTGTGAAGATGAAGCTTTCTCCGGTGCTGAGTATCGTGTCGGGCAAGCGTGTGGTGCTGATCGATGATTCCATCGTGCGCGGTACGACTTCGCTCAGGATAGTGAGGATGTTGCGTGAGGCCGGGGCGACGGAGGTGCATGTGCGTATCGCGAGTCCGATGATCAAGTTCCCGTGCTTCTACGGCGTGGACATTTCGACTTACGATGAGTTGCTTTGCGCGCGCAGGACATTGGAGGAGGCGCGTCAGAAAATCGAAGCGGATTCATTGGCATTCCTTTCTGAGTCAGCGCTTTATGAGGCCGGCAAAAGGAGTGACCTCTGCGTAGCCTGCTTCAGCGGCGTCTACCCGACCGCCCTCTATTCCTCCCTCGAAGATGCCAACAAAGATGGCAAGTTCTAGGGACCGAGGGGAAATTTTTAAACATTGAAATTGAAAAACAAAAAATAATTAGTGCTATGGCAGTTGATTACGAAAAAGCAGGCGTAAGCCTTGAAGCCGGATACGACGTGGTAAGACGTATCAAGAAACATGTGGCTTCGACATCGCGTCTCGGCGTGATGGGAAACATAGGAGCGTTCGGCGGAATGTTCGACCTCTCGGCTCTGAATATCAAGGAGCCGATACTCGTAAGCGGAACCGACGGCGTCGGAACCAAACTTAAATTGGCATTTGCAATGGACAAGCACGACACCATCGGCATTGATGCCGTAGCAATGTGTGTAAACGATGTCCTTGCACAGGGCGCCGAACCACTTTTCTTCCTGGACTATGTGGCAGTCGGCAAAAACATCCCTGAGAAAATCGAGGCAATCGTAGCCGGAGTGGCAGAAGGATGCCGCCAGGCAGGATGCGCACTTGTCGGAGGCGAGACCGCTGAAATGCCGGGCATGTATTCCGACGGCGAATATGACATTGCCGGATACACCACCGGAGTCGTGGAAAAATCCAAACTCATTGACGGAACTAAAGTCAAGGTCGGCGACGTCCTCGTGGGCATTGCCTCTACCGGCGTACACTCAAACGGCTTCAGCCTTGTCCGCAAGATTTTCGCAGACGCTGCACTTGACCTTCACAAGGTGTATCCTGAACTCGGTGACAAACCGCTCGGTGAAGTAGCATTGACCCCTACCAGAATTTATGTGAAACAGGTCCTCGACGTCATCAGAAACTGTGATGTCCACGGAGTTGCGCACATTACCGGAGGCGGTTTCGACGAAAACATCCCGCGTATCCTTCACGAAGGACAGGGCATTCACGTGGAAGAAGGCACATGGGAAATCCTGCCGATTTTCAAATTCCTCGAGAAGCACGGCAATATCGAGCATCGTGAAATGTTCAATATCTACAACATGGGTATCGGCATGGTTCTCGCCATGGATGAATCCGAGGCGCAGAAGGCCATCGGCATACTGGCGTCCCACGGCGACAAGGCTACCGTCATCGGCCGCGTGACCGACAAGCCGGGCGTAGACATTGCATTGCTGTAAATATTAGATAATCAACTTATTATAAACATTGAAATGAAAGCTTTAATCAGCGTAAGTGATAAGACCGGCGTAGTAGAATTCGCCAAGGGTCTGGTCGCATTGGGATGGGAAATCCTTTCCACAAGCGGCACGATGAAACTCCTGAAGGAGTCAGGTGTTCCTGTAACAAGTGTAAGTGACGTTACCGGTTTTCCGGAAATCTGTGACGGCCGCGTAAAGACGCTCCATCCGAAAATCCACGGTGCGCTCCTCGCCCGCCGCGACATTCCGGAGCACATGAAAGAGTTGAAGGACAATGGCATTGAAACAATCGACCTCGTGTGCGTGAACCTTTATCCGTTCCGTGAGACCATCGCCAAGCCGAATGTGACAATGGAGGACGCTGTCGAGCATATCGACATCGGCGGACCGTCAATGCTCCGCAGTGCTGCCAAGAACTGGGAGTCTGTTACAGTCGTTTGCAATCCTGCTGATTATGAGACTGTTCTTTCTGAAATCAAGGCTGGCGGCAACACAACCCGTGAGACCCGTCTTCAGCTTTCTGCCAAGGCATATACACATACAGCAGAATATGACATGGCGATTTCGACATATATGCGTGCACAGGCAGGACTTCCGGAAAAGCTTTTCCTGGAATATGACCTGAAGCAGGAGCTTCGTTATGGTGAAAATCCTCACCAGGAGGCGAAGTTCTTCGCAAGCACCGTGAAGGAGCCGTTCTCTCTCGCAACCGCTGAACAGCTGAATGGTAAGGAATTGTCATACAATAATATACAGGATGCCAATGCGACATTGAACATTGCCCGCGAATTTGATGAGCCGTTCTGCGTCGGCGTGAAGCACATGAATCCGTGCGGCAGCGCTACCGGCAAGACGATTGCCGAGGCGTGGAAGAAGGCTTATGAGGCTGACAAGACCAGTATTTTCGGCGGCATCGTAGCTGCGAACAGGGAGATTGACCTGGAGACCGCACAGATGCTGAAGCCTATTTTTCTGGAGATTGTCATGGCTCCGTCTTTCGCTCCGGATGCGCTCGAACTTCTCTGCACGAAGAAGAATCTCCGTGTGCTGAAGGTGGATATGTCCAAGGACAATACCGTCCGCAAGCAGTATGTGAGCATGAATGGCGGTATGCTGGTTCAGGACAGGGACATCAACACGAAGCCTGTCGCAGCTGACCAGTGCGTTACCGAGCTGAAGCCTACCGCGGAGCAGCTCGCCGACATGGAGTTCGCCTGGAAAATCGTGAAGCATGTGAAGTCCAATGCTATCGTGGTGGCCAAAGGCGGCATGACCTATGGCGTGGGTGCCGGTCAGATGAACCGCATCGGCTCTGCTGAAATCGCATTGAAACAGGCTCAGAACACATTGAAGGAAGAGGGCAAGGACATTATGACTGAGGGACTTGTGCTCGCGTCGGATGGCTTCTTCCCGTTCAATGATTGCGTGGCTCTGGCTGCTGAATATGGCATCAAGGCTATCGTTCAGCCTGGCGGAAGCATCCGTGATGAGGATTCCATCAAACTTGCCAATGAGAAGGGTATCACAATGCTCTTCACCGGTGAGCGCCATTTCAAACATTAGTAGATATGTCCGAAAACAATATCCCTCGCAGGGCGAAGGTCCTGGTGGTAGGCGGAGGCGGAAGGGAGCATGCCATCGTGGATGCCCTTTCCCGTTCCTCACGCGTGGAAAAAATATATTGTGCTCCAGGTAACGCAGGCATTGCCCGTCAGGCGAAATGCGTTCCCCTGGAGGATACCCAGATTGACGAGCTCGCTGATTTCGCCGGTCAGGAAGGCATTGACCTTACTGTGGTCGGTCCTGAGATTTCTCTCGCGGCCGGCATCGTGGATGAGTTCGAGTCCCGCGGCTTGAAAATTTTCGGTCCGTCGAAGGCGGCTGCCCGCATCGAGTCCAGCAAGGATTTCGCCAAGTCGCTGATGGCCAAGTACAATGTGCCTACAGCGGCGTACCGCACGTTCTCCGATTACAGCGAGGCGCTGGCTTATGTCAATGCCGGTAAACTCCCGGTTGTGCTGAAGTATGACGGTCTGGCTGCCGGCAAGGGCGTCGTCGTGGCAGAGACATTGGAACAGGCCGACGCGGCATTGAAGGATATGCTGCTGGACGACAAGTTCGGTCATGGCAGGGTAGTGGTGGAGGAGTTCCTCACCGGTCCCGAGTTCTCGCTGCTGTGTTTCGTGAATGGTTCCGAGGTGGAGCCGATGGTGCTGGCGCAGGATCATAAACGTGCCTTTGACGGTGATGAGGGGCCGAATACAGGTGGCATGGGTGCATATACTCCGCTTCCGTTCATTACCGAGAAGGATGAGGTTTATGCGCTGGAGCATGTCATGAAGCCTATCGCGTCCGGCATGGTTTCCGAGGGGATTCCGTTCAAGGGTGTCCTCTACGGCGGTCTGATGAAAACTCCTGACGGCATCAAGGTCATCGAGTTCAATTGCCGTTTCGGTGATCCTGAAACTGAGGTGGTTCTGCCGCGTCTTGAGTCGGATATTTTCGAGATTTTCTGGAATGTGGCGAATGATATCCCGATGCCAGTGACCAAGTGGTCTTCCGATGCCGTAATGGGTTTCGTCATGGCATCCAAGGGCTACCCGGGTTCCTATAAGAAGGGCTTCGAGATTACCGGCGTGGATGAGGTTCTCAATGACCCGTCCGTGCGTGTCTATCACATGGGTACGTCGCTCAAGAAGCTTGGAGAGGGCCACGAGGCTTTCGACAAGGCAGGCCATTCGCTTGTCACCAACGGCGGCCGCGTCCTCATGGTCCTAGCTTCTGCACCTGATTTGAAGTCGGCTCACGACAAGGCTCTTTCCGCTGTCGAGCGCATCGGCTGCGATAATTTGTTCCACAGAACGGATATCGGCCACTGGGCGCTGTGATGCGGCTGGGGGCGTGTCTCTAATTCAGGGGTGAATTTCTGAAAGTGGAGTCGCAGCCGTTTAGGTGAAATTATGCTCGCAAGGGCTATCAGTCGGGACGGGATTTCAGGGTCCCCGAAAGGCTTGGCTATCAGTCGGGACGCGGCCACGGGCGGATTTGTAACCCATTGATAATCAGATACCATTTTAACAGTAGCGTGGAAACGCGGCCTATTTTTGGCTACGTTTCCACGCTCTGTTTTGTAACTGGTTGAATATCAATTTCTCCCGATACGAGGGCGTGGCCGCGTCCTGCCAGCTGCGTGGTGCTACATCGCCAGATCGTTTTTTCCCGCCAACGTGGTGAACGAAAAACCCCGATATGGGGAAGGGAAACCGGCAAATGTTCCACTTAAAACGTTTTCTTGGAACAAAATACCTTATGAAGTGCACTTGGTACCACTTAAAACGTTTTCGCGGAACCAAATAGCTGGTCCCGGTGGCGCATACTACCTACATATTGGCCTGCCGCACACTATTTCACGACGGAAATCAGCGGCTTGGTGAGAGCCTCGCGGAGCTGGGTGTCGTAGCGGAGACGCACCTGGATGCCCGCCTCCTGGTAATAGTAGCGCACAGCGATTTCCTCTTCGATAAACGGAATTATTTCAGACTTTTTCAGAAGGAGGAACTGCTCCTTTTCCATGTTCAGACCCTTCTCCAGGGCATCCAGCTGCGATGACATTGACTCAGCCATACCATCCTTCACCAGCTCCTTCTTCATCTGGTCGAACCAAGTCTTTGCGCTTGAACGGTAATCGAAATCCTGCCCCTTCGCGTATTCCACGAAATCAGCATAATCCGCATCAGTCAGGTGAAAATCCTCCAGCGCCGGAATGCTCTCATGCTTGCGCGCATACTCGAGAGAATATCTGTCAATGATTCCGTTCAATACCAATGAATATACTAGTCTGCTGTATTCTTTTACGGACAATGTGTCATCAGGTGTGATTCCGCCGCCGTCACGGACCGGACGACCGTGCGCCGTGTAGAACTTATGTGTCAGGGAATCAGGGATATGGCCCACGCTTCCATCCTCGTTTCGATGGCTGTAGTCGATGGCCTGGATACATCTGCCGCTTGGAGTGTAATACTTGGCAGTGGTGACTTTCAGCTGTCCGTTGTAAGGAAGCGGACGGACACTCTGAACCAGACCCTTGCCATACGTCCTGCGACCCATGATGGTCGCCCTGTCCAGATCCTGAAATGCTCCGGAAACGATCTCGGAAGACGATGCCGTGCCGGAATCAACCAGCACAATGATAGGGATTTCCGTGTCTACAGGCTCTGTAGTGGTGCGGAATTCCTGACGTGGAACATTGGCATTGCCCTTGGATGAAACCACGAGCGAACCCTTTGGCACGAAGAGCGAAACGATGTTCACGGCCTCGTTCATGAGTCCGCCGCCGTTGCCGCGCAAATCGAGCACCAACTGCTTCATTCCCAGCTTCTTGAGCTTGAAATAAGCATTGCGCACATCGCCTGATACATTCTCTGTAAATCCGGTCTGAAGAATATATCCCGTCGTGTCATTGATCATGCCTGCGTACTCCACATCCGGCAGGTGGATGCGCTCGCGGACCACCGTAACTTTCACTGTGTCACCGGCATTCCATCCTTCGCCGCCACGGAGCTTCTTTACGCTGAAGACCACCGGCGTGCCAGGCTTGCCCTTCATTCTGGAGGTTGCCCCGCCTGCGTCTAGACCGGTTACGCTCACCCCGTCGATTGCCACGATTTCATCACCGCACTTCAGCCCTGCCTTGTATGCCGGTGAATTCATATATGGCTCATTGATAATGACATTGCTCTCTTTCGTAGGCTTGTAGATGATGGCGCCGATTCCGCCGTATGTCTTGCCCAGCATGAACTCGAAATCCTCATTGTCCTCCTCGGGAACATACATCGTGTAAGGGTCCAGGTCCGAAAGCATTGCCTCGATACCGGCCTTTTCAATGCGGTCGAGCGGGAGCGAGTCCACGTACGAACGGTTCAATTCCTTGAGTATGGAGTTCTGGATTTCGACCCATTGTCCCAGTTTGAAATTCTTCGACTGCCCGAAGACGGCGCCGCAGCCATGGTCAATGCCGCTGCCGCAACCACTAATTTATTGTATTTCATATTTTTATTGTTTCAATGTTTTTTCGCCCCGCGGGGCAGCATTGTCCCGAAGGCATTGTCTTTATCGTGCAAGTCCTATGCCATCGGAGCATTGTACAAAAATACGAAAAATAATGAAAAACGCCCCTCGGAAATTTCCGGGAGGCGCGATATTGTCTATATCTGTAAAATATTACAGGTTAGCGTTTTCTTTTTTCCAGTCAGCAACTGCAGGAACGATGCCGAGTTCTACGATCTCGTCACGCATCTTGCAGAGGTGAGCGTAGGAAGCGTCGAGAGAAGCGAGCTCTTCAGCTGTTCCCTGAGGCATGACATAGTGGCAACCGGTAGCATCGATTGTGGTAGGCATTGCCATCATCACGTTCTTATACTTCTCGTTGTTTACATATGTACCTGCAGGCAGTGTGAACGGAGCGCCGCCCATAGCAGCCTCGATCATCTTCACTGCGTTGTAAGCAGGGCTCTGGAATGAAGAACGGCCACGGAGCTTTATGATAGCTGAACCGCCCTGGATGGTGTTCTGTTTGATTTCCGCCATCTTCTCAGCAGAAAGACCCATCTCTGAGAGAGGTTTGCCGTCGATCTTTACCTGAGATGCGAATACTGCCATCTGCTCGCCGTGTCCACCGTATGTGTGGGCTCCGGTAACAGAGCTCTGAGGAACACCGAATTCCTTGGCGAGGTTGCTCTGGAGACGGGTAGAGTCGAGAGCTGCAAGTGATGTGAGCTGCTCCGGCTTCAGACCTGAGTGGATAAGAGCGGTGAGAGCGGTAACGTCAGCAGGGTTGAAGATAACTACAACATGCTTTACGTCAGGGCAATACTTCTTGATATAGTCACCGAACTGAGCGGCGATCTGGCAGTTGCCTTTGAGAAGATCCTCACGGGTCATACCCTCTTTACGAGGAGCACCGCCTGAAGAAATAATGAATTTAGCGTCCTTGAAAGCTACTTCAGGATCTACGGTCCAAGTGATGTTCGCACCCTCGAAACCGCAGTGATACATTTCCTCTGCTACACCATGAACACCTGGCTCGAAGATATCGTAAAGGCAAATGTTTGGAGTAAGCCCAAGCATAAGGGCAGTCTGAGCCATGTTGGAACCGATCATTCCGCCGGCACCTACGATGGTCAACTTCTCATTAGTCAAATACTTCATAATAAAATGTATTATTTATTTATACGTTTCTTTCAATTCCACGCAAAGATAACAATTTCGGTTGATAATTGTTTGTCTGCGGAGTATTTTCACTGCAAAAGTTCAGCCATAGCGGCAATTCCGTATGATGATTTGCTGATTTTTTGTGCAGATCTGTATTTTGTCGCTTGTCTGAAGGCTGCAGGCCCGACGCGTTTGTTCTCCACGTTGCCTTCGGTCTGAATCCCCGGTCTCTAGAAAAGTCCGTAAAGTTCCGAGTCAATCTTGTCCGTAATCGATGCGAAATCCTCCGGACGATTCTGGAAATCCAGCCCGTCCGCATCGATGACCAATACCTTCCCCGGGTACTCGGCAATCCACTTCTCGTACCTCTCGTTCAATCCCTCAAGATATTCTATTTCAATGCTTTTTTCATATTCGCGTCCACGTTTCTGTATTTGTGAAACGAGATGTGGAACGGAGGATTTCAGATAAATCAGGAGGTCCGGTGCCTTTACGAGCGACATCATCAGGCGGAACAATTCCATATATGTCTCGTAGTCTCGGTCCGAGAGGTTACCCATTGCCTTGTTGTTCGCCACGAAGATATATACGCCCTCGAAAATCGTGCGGTCCTGGATGATGACATCATCGGAATGGGAGATTTCCAGAACATCCTTGAAACGCTGCGTCAGGAAATAGACTTCCAGGTTGAAAGACCATCTCTTGATATCCTTATAGTAATCTTCAAGATAAGGATTGTATGTAACCGCCTCATACTTAGGCGTCCAGCCATAATGTTCCGACAGCATACGGGTCAATGTCGTCTTGCCGCAGCCGATATTTCCTGCTATTCCAATGTGCATATCATGAAAGTTTCTCGTTTTGCAAAATTACGCTTATTTTTTAATTTTGCATAGGGAGTGCCGCTTTTAAGTATTGCGCGCTTTCTTATTGTGATTTTTGGTAAGAAACTATGCTGAAGATATTGACATTTACTTTCAATTCTTTCGGGGAGAATTGTTCATTGGCTTGGGATGAAACAGGCGAAGGCGTCATCATTGACCCTGGTTTTTACAATGATGCGGAGGCGCAGGCCTTGTTCGGGAAGATTGCCGAGAAGCAGGTGCGTCCTGTCATGGTGCTGCTGACGCACGGCCATTTCGACCATATTTTCGGGGTGAAGGAGTGTGCTGACAAATATGGCATTCCGGTCTACATGAACCAGGAGGACAATTATGTCCTTCAGCATAATTTCAGCCAGGTTTTCGGCCTTAAGGAGCCTGACACGTCCTTCTCTACGCTGCCGCTGGAGGATGGGCAGATCATCAAGTTCGGCAATACTGAGTTTCAGGTGATTACCACCCCTGGACATACTCCGGGCGGAGTGTGTTTCTACGACAAGGCTGACAAGGTGGTCTTTACAGGTGACACTCTTTTCGCCGGCAGCATCGGCCGCACAGACCATCCGGGAGGCGATTATGACAAGTTGATCGTCTCATTGATGGATAAGCTCATGGGTATTCCCGGTGACGTGACCGTCTTCCCGGGTCATGGCCACAACACCATGATTTCCGACGAACGCACCCACAATCCTTTCCTCCAGCCGTTCAACGAACCCGACCCGGATCATCTCGACTGGGACGCCGACGGCATCGAACTCCACGGCGACGGGGCGTAGTTATCGTCCGGCTGGCCCTTTCCATCTCGGCCCAGGCGTCCATGTCTCCAGAGGCTCCACTTCCGCCGTGGCCGTGCTGATGTGACCGTTTCCCGTTTTTCTTCCAGACTTGCCCGACATCTGCCCGTCCGTAAGCGTCTCCAGGGTTACCCCGCGACCTTTAGGTGCGTATCTCATGGCATTGAGTCGGGACGCGGCCACGCCATATTTCTGGAGGTGCTGATTTACAATGAGTTATAAAACCGGGAGTGGAAACGTGGCCAAAAAAAAGGCTGCGTTTCCACGCCCTGTTTAAAATGGTATCTGATTATCAAGGAGTTACAAAACACCCCGTGGCCGCGTCCCGCCGTGACATTTGGCGAGCATGAGTAGGGCCCATGGTAATCCTTGCCCAGATTCTCCAGGATTCTCCCGAAGTCGCCCGTAAACTCGTTCCATCGCCGGCTACGTCAGTGTTCCTGTTTTTCAGCCTTGCCTATAGCAGCCGCATACGCGTCCCGCCACGCGCCGGATTATTGTTTCCGGGGATACCTGCCTAGTATTCCTGACAGGAGATCCGGGGGCAATGAACTGATCCGTGCTGCCCTGGCGGTGGTCAGACGATACTTTTTGACCAGATTGGCTGCTGCGATACACCTCCTTTCGATGGACAAGCTCTTGTAACTGCTGCTGAACCGGTTGATGCTGATTCCCTCCAGAGACTGATATAACTCATCATCCCTGAACTTCACTGATTTCAGGATTCCGGAATCGGTTTCATATTCGACATCCTTGTTCTTGGAAAGGTGGAAGGAAAACTGTCTCGGATTGTTGAAATACTGTTCCATTTCATGAACTTTGACATATTGTCCGGGGAAGATCAAGTTATTGTCGTCAAGAACAAGGTCCTGAGGCAGAAGGACTTTCGAGGAAAAAAGTTCACGTTGCATGCGGATGCTCAGCGATGAAAGCTTCCTTCCTGACGGGAGACAATGATTATCATTGAAATACATGCTTGCGGATGACCATAGGTATGCCGTGGGGATTACATTCATGCCGGCAGCCATTGGATTCCTCAAAATGTACCCGCATACGCCGCGCAAATAGTCGGTGTCAGCTATATGCTTGATGCTCAGGTCAATGTCTTCGGAATGTTTGATCTCCGAATAGACCTTTTTAATTGCCGCAAGCCTTCTCTGGAGATATGCCTTGGCAAATCTTTTCACGTCGAGGTATTCTCCTCGTAGAAGAAAATGGAAGTGGTTGTTCATCAGGCAATAGGCATATATCTCAATGTCATATTTCAATGAACACACGAGAATGTCATTTACTCCTCTTACAAAATCGGTGTCGCTTCTGAACATGAGTGACTCATACGTTCCGGAAGAGCAAACATGGTAAAAATCAATAGTCATTTCTCAGGTGGTTTTTCGTGTAAATTTAGCAAAAGCGATTTGCCCGACCTAGGAAATATAGGCTATTAATTGAATTAATTTATGATTTTTATGTGTTTCAATAAAAACTGTGACATTTTTGAATGTCTGCTGATGCATAATTGAATGTAAAATTCGTAAAAGTCAACGCGTCAGAGGACTTGGGAAACATGAGTAAATAGTCTTAAAGCGACTTGCAATCATTTTTAGAAATCGGTGGCGAGGTAGCCTTGGCGGCTGAAATCGACGGCTTCGGTGAATAGTTTGTCGAGGACCTCCATTGCTATAGATAGCTGGCGTTTGTCGTAGAGCTCGCCGGAGATGTTTTCGATGAAGAAATCCGTGTATCCGTTCTTTATGCCGGCACTTCCGTTGCAGGTGTAGATGTTGTCGAAAGTGATACGATACTTGCCATCTTTCATTTGGACGACAACACGCGCTTCCAAATCCCTGACTGAAAGCACTGATAACGGCAGTTTCATTCGACTGTATCCATATCGCTTATATGGGATGCCTCCGTGACAGACATAGCGGCAGACAAGAGTTGAATCATTCAATGTTTGACAGTCGGTGAAGCCGTGCCCGAAAAATAGCCCTTCAAGGTCATGGATAGTTTTAACGTCAGAGTTGTAGACTTTCTGCCAGACTACATCCCTGTCGCTGATGACTACAAAATTGTGGTGATCTGTAATTTTCGCCGTTTCGTTTGTTGACGCGTTGTTCTTGTCGCCGGAAAGTTCGGGACTTGACTCCAAATCTTGAGCGGAGCAAATCACCGTAAGTGCTGCGGCCATTACCAATAATAACAATTTCTTCATGACTATATAAATGTCTCAAGTGTAACACCAGTGTAAATTTAGTAATATTCAGTAATAACCTGCATCATCTCAGGGGATTTTTCCGCCATCGTGAGCGTCGGCTTGGTTACCCCGGAATCGCCTGTCGGGACGCGGCCACGCCCTATTTCTGGAGGTGCTGATTTACAATGAGTTATAAAACGGGGCGTGGAAACGTGGCCAAAAAAAGGCTGCGTTTCCACGCCATGTTTAAAATGGTATCTGATTACCAATAAGTTACAAAACACCCCGTGGCCGCGTCCCGCCGGGGGTACCTGAGCAGGGGATGTCCCACCATGACGCAGGCATGCAAAACTATCTCGCCCCGAGCACCACGCGCTCTGCTACCTGGCGGAGATAGGCGGCCTGGTCGTGAGGAATGCCGCAATCTATTGAGGACGTGGCGCCATCTGCCGGCTGGGACTGGAACGGCTTGCGGAAAATCATGAGGTAATTTACGCAGGCCTTCAGGTAGGAACCGTAGTCGGACTGATGTTTGCTGTCGGCGCTGTAGAGGTCAATGCCGGGATTCTCGTTGCGGACAATGCTGAAGGCGCGGCCTATCGGCGAAACCTCGAAATCATTGGCCCCGAATATCTTGGACGCATTGCGGACCATCATGGATGTGCCGATGGTCATCAGGCTGTCGAACGCGGCGTGGCTGCCGAAACCGCCGAAATCATCCTTTTCGAATGACCAGGTGCTCTCCAGGATTACGTGGCAATTGCGCGAGCGGGAAAGAAGCCTGTCGGTCAATTTCAGGAAATTCGTATTGACATAATCGAACTGGGTCGTGTCGGAAGCGTATCTTGCCGGACTCTGACTCTGATCCTGGAAAAACGCGTAATCATAACGGCCGGCATTGACAACATTGCGCGAAACCGGGAGCGCGAGATGGTCGCCAAACGTCTGGCCGCCCTTCAACGTCGATTTCACGCGGAGATAATGCCCCTCGTTCCATGCGATTTCCTTGAGCATTGCCGGGCAACCCCAGTAATAGGTGAAGGAATTGCCGACGCAGAGGACGTTCATGGTGTCCTTCGGAACCGCATTGCCGAGATACTGCACATATTCCGCCAAGTAGCTCTTCGGCATAATCATCTCAGGCACAGCACTATCCGTGGCTGCAGTATCGGCCTTCTCCTTGCCGGTCGGACGAAAACGGATTTCCAGTTCGCCTTTCGCCGGCTCAGGCAGGCGGAATGTCTGCATGATCGTGGACGGATGGGCTCCAGCACCGGTCGGACGGCCGGAACACATGAACATGTCGCCCTTGTACCAGGTATTGCCCGACTTGCACTCCACGACATAATATTTGCTGCAGGAAGCGGTCGTATTCACAGCCGCATCGAACTCGATGACTCCGCCCTTCGGGATGTAACCCACCGGAATCTTGAAGTTGAACATGCCGTCCTCGTCAGCGGCAATCGTCCTGTCAGACGCCTCGCCGGCCACATAGACGACCCTCAGCGGAAGTCCCTGAGTATCAACCTTCGGCGCGCAGCTCTGCAATCCCGCCAGCGCCATAACAGTCATGATCAATGCCGTTTTGACGGCTGCAAATGAATGTTTCATAGTTACAATGTTAATATCCTCGTAAAGTTACTAAATTATACGAACAATTCAATCTCAAAAAAGAGGTCTTGGCCCATCCGTCAGATAGGTGCCTTCTGCCCGAAATAGGGCAGTTATTTTCTGATCCACTTGGCAGGCATGGATGCTTGCGGGTAATCGTTCAATCTGTTGTATCTCAATAAGATGACTTCACTTTATGCTCAATCTACGCATGCCAAGTTCCATGTTTTTTCATGATACTTGGCATGCAAGCGTCTTCGTAACTTGTTGATACCTTGTTGATTAGTTAAATACTGGGCTGCCAACTTGTTCAGTTTGCCGAAAGCTTCTCCAGGGAATTGTCGCCTCAATTTTCGACGCATTGTAGATGTGACTCGGTGGACGTTATACACTTATCGAGAATTTCATTGACAACAGCTTCCGGGACGGGCAGGTGAGGACCACAGGAACAGACATTCTTCGGGAGGTACTTTGGACTGTAGAATTGTGTCGTGCGCAAAAACGCCTGATTTGCGCACGACATGCGTTTTTACCTTGCGACGTGCGCGTTAAAACGTTTTCCACTCACGACACGCTACTTTCAGCCGCCGGAAAAATGGAACAGGCGTGGAACGGCGGGCCGAAAATTATACGAACAATTCATGCAGGACCTGGAGCGAGCGGATGTTGATGGTGGACTCCGTGTGGAATTCCAGGTAGCGGATTATGGATGAGGCGATCTCGCTGCGGACACGGCCTGACAACGGAATAAGCATTGCCGTAGGCAGATCCGAACGCATGAACTGCTCCACAAACGGCTGATACTCACCGGTGAACGGAATCATGTCGGTCGCCTCGGGGCGGAAACCCAGGGCGATGCAGAACTCCAGCAGGAAATAAATGTGGTAGTTGCTGAAATCCGCCTGGAGCGCATCCAGAGTCAATATCTGGCGGACACACCAGTCGAAGAGGCCGTCTTCCTGCGCCCCGTCCTTTATGGTACGGTAAACCACCTCCGCCATGAACAGGGACATCGTGTTCTTGAAAACATTGTTCCGTATTCCCAGGAGAGGATATTTTGCCGCCAGAGGACTGGCATACCAGAGATCTGATTTCGTATTTTCCGTTATGGAAAGCTCCAGAATGTTCAGCGGAAGGTAATACGCCATCTTCGCCTTCGCCCCCGTCTTCACCAGAAAACTCTTCCGGCCGTAGGCTCGGGTCAATGCGTGCACGACAATGAGGTTGTCACGTATCTTCGTGTAATTCAATATTATAGCGCTGTCATCCATGGCGGTGTCTACTTGCCGGCGTGCTCCTGAAGCCATGCAGCCATCGCACGCAATGCCTTGCCGCGATGAGAAATGGCATTCTTCTGTTCGTCAGTGAGCTCCGCGACCGTCACATCCGGATATTCGTCGGCAATGAAAATCGGATCGTATCCGAACCCGCCGTTACCTACTTTTCCATATCCGATGCGGCCTTCCATGGTCCCCTCGAAATAATGCTTTTCCCCATTCAGAATCAAGGTGATAACGGTCTTGAACCTGGCCCTTCGTGTGGCGTGAGGAGTGCTGATGCCATATTCCCTCGCCACTGATGCCTCGTATTCATGAATGGCCATCTCGCTGAGAAGCTTGTCCATATTGGCATCGAAACTTTTCGAAGGTCCGGCATATCTTGCGGAATATACACCTGGAGCGCCGCCGAGGATATCCACCTCAAGTCCGGTGTCATCAGCGAAGCAATCTGCTCCTCCGGTGTGGTCGAAAATGTATTGTGCCTTCTGTAATGAATTGGCACGCAGAGTCGTGCCCGTCTCCGGAATATCTTCCGTGATACCTTTGTCGGCTGGGGTAACGAGCTCAAATCCCTCGCCTAGAATCTCTGATGCTTCACGCAGTTTACAGCTATTGCCCGTTGCAAAAATAATCGTCATACTGCTTTTTCTTTTACCTTAATAATTTCGCGTGCAAAGGTATCAAATCCAATCGTAACGACAATGGATTTATCCCCATTTATGATTAGAATCGACCGAAGATTTACCAATTTTTGGGGATTGCCCGCCATGCCGTTCCGCAATAAATTTGCAACCGAAAAACGAGAAAGTACATATATGGCGAACAAACGAATAATTGCTGCCGTGGCAATGATGATGACGGCAAGCATTGCTATGAGCGCGCAAAATACTGAGAATGAAGCGGATAAAAAAGAATCCCGCATCAGCAATGCTCTCGGGCGTCTTACCATAGGCGGTTATGGCGAGGCTGTGATGTCACGAAATTTCTATAGCCAGCATTTCAACCGCTACCGTGATCCGGAAACCTATAAGAACGACAAATCGCATGGCCGTTTCGACCTTCCCCATGTCACATTGAACCTCGGATACGATTTCGGAAAAGGCTGGACAATGGGAATGGAGATCGAATTCGAACATGGCGGAACCGAATCGGCAGTCGAGATCGACGCTGACGAAAGCGGTGAATATGAGGCGGAAACAGAGAGAGGCGGCGAAGTCGCATTGGAACAATTCTGGCTGAACAAGGCCTTCTGGGCCGGCAAGTTCAATGTCAAGGCGGGCGAACTGATAATCCCTGTCGGAGAAATAAACCAGCACCATCTGCCCAATGAATTTTTCTCCGTCTATCGTACTGAAGGTGAGGCGAAATTCCTTCCGAACACATGGCACCAGGTGGGCCTTTCGCTCTGGGGAAAACTGCCGCAGTGGAGGTATGAGGCCATCTTCACCTCAGGTCTGGATGCTGAACGCTTCGGCCACGACTGCTTCGCACATTACGGCGCCACCAGCCCTTACGAATACAAAATCGGAAACGTATATGCCGGCGCGGCCAGAATTGACAATTATTCCGTTAAAGGGCTGAGACTCAGCCTGAGCGGCTACTACGGATATACATTCAGAAATACTGAGAGAAAGGCAAGCGCATCCTATGATGACTGTCACGGAGCCCTCGCCATCGGCAGTTTCGGTTTCGAACTGAACCGCTGGAATCTTATAGCCCGGGGCAATGCTACCTATGCTCATCTGTCTGATGCAGAGCGTATTACCACCTTCTGCAATGCCTTTCCGAAACACACCCAGCAGGATGGTTCCCCATCCAAACATTCGCCGATAGGTACCAGTGCATATTCCTTCGGCGGTGAAGTCGGGTACAATGTCTTCGGACTTGTGAACAGGCTCAAAGATGAACAGAAACTCTACGTTTTCGGACGTTACGAGGATTACAACACATACGCCTCGGGAGACAAGAAAGTGGCTTACGATTATGACCATGTAAAACGTATGGCCTTCGGTATCAATTACATGCCGATACCCCAGATTATCATCAAAGCCGAATATGCAAAAAGATATCTCGCTGTAGAATATAACGATGAACCGTCCGTTTCCCTGGGCATAGCCTTCGTCGGCTGGTTCAACAGAAAATAATATTTAACGAACTATAAGATGAAAACATTGAAATTCATGATTGCCGCCTTTGCCGTCCTGGCATTGGCGAGCTGCGAAAAGAACTCCAACGGGGAGTCCGGAACAGTGAATCCTGACCTGAACGGAACTGATGCGATGGTAGCGACAGCAGGTGAACACTGGAGATCTGCACGTCAGGACTGGGAATGGTCTGAAGCATTCCTTTTCGGTCCTGCAGGTGATTACGGTCTGGACCCGCACACCGACACATGGCCGTTCGACCGTGTGCAATTCGACAAATATATGAAGAAATACAGCCCTGCGACTGATGAAGACGATGCCGCCATCATGGCGAACAATATCGCTACAGGTCAGAACCTTACGGGCTTTCATGCTGTGGAATACCTTATCTTCCGTGAAGGAAAGTCCCGAAAGATCGCTGATATGACGGCCAATGAAGTATGGTTTGCCCAGACAGCGGCACAAGACCTCTACCTCAGCTCATTGAAACTCGTAAGTGCTTGGGGAGGAAAGGTTTCCGATGCTGAAAAGGCGCTTTTGGACGAGGTGGAATTCGAGTCTGACGATTACGGCGCTGATTTCAAGAATGCGGGCAATGCCGGTTCACGCTATTCAAGCGTCACTCTTGCGACCTGCCAGATTATCGCGGGAGCCAACAGCATCATCGGTGAGGTCCGTGACTCCAAGATCGGTGCCCCTGCTACCGGAGCAGATGTGAACTATATCGAATCTCCTCATGCACATAATTCAATCCAGGACTTCTATGACAACATAATGTCCTGCAAGCATGCACTTTACGGTGGATTCGACCAGAACGGAAAGACACCGGATGCCGCTTCCCTGATAGGCGTCTGCCTTACAATCCAGCAGACGAAGGCCGCTGCTGAAAATGTGCAGGCAAAGCTTGAGGCTGCTCTTGATGCCATCAGCAAGATGAAGAAGCCTTTCGTAGAATGCTACAGCGATGCCAGCGCAAAGACTGCTATGTCCGCGCTCGATGATCTGGAGGAATCTCTTGACAAGCTCAATGAAATTCTCGAAAGATATTCGAACAATGCCACCATCGAGGCCAAGTTCAAGAACGTCAATGAACAATTCGTCGAAAAGACAGTGAAGCCTACTTATCGCGCGCTTGCCGACAATGACTTGAAACTGGTGGAGGCGTTGAAAAAGATTACTTGGTAAAAGCTAAAATCATGAAACACAACTATTTGACATTGGCAATGATCGCTCTGGCCGTCGCAGGATGCAAAGGCGAGGAGCCGGACAAGGACATTGACAAAATCATTGACCTGGGCCCCGACACGAGCAGCGAACATCCGGCGGAGTATTACGCCGGCGGGCTTTTGGGGACGACTACGATGGTCAATGCTTATGCGTATCAGCAGCCTACCCCGGCTGTGGAACAGGCCGGCATGGGGATGGAATTCCAGAATGGCGAGACGCTTTTCGAGCGCGATTACAATGAAAATTCGGATGGTGCCTTCACGGGTCTCGGTCCTCTGGCCGTGCGCTCCGGCTGTCTGTATTGTCACCCGAATTACGGGCACGGAAAACGTCAGGAGCGCTATCGCGCAAGCGACATGGGAAACGGTTATCTGCTGGTGATTTATGACAAGCAGACCGAGTCTTACATCATGTCTGTCGCCGGTATGCCGCAGACGATGGCTACCAAGCCGTTCAAGGCGCCGATTGACGAGGCCGGCATATCTCCGATAGAGTGGAAAACCTATGTGGACGAGTGGGGCAATGAGTTTCCTGATGGCGAAAAGTATGAGCTCATCTATCCGGAAATCACCATTTCTGCCGATGCGTATTATGCGCCGGTGGTCGTGAAACGCAACGGTGAGATGGTCACGATTCCTGCCGACAGGGTAGCGGATGAAATCGGGGTGAAACTGGAATCCACCATCGGTATCTATGGAACCGGTCTGACGGATGCGATTCCGGAAGAAGAAATCACGAAGCAGTGGGTAAAGGAGAGCGAATATTATAATTCCATCGGGAAGACCGACGCGCTGAACCCCGCTTATTGGGACCAGGCCGGGATGAAATGGACGAGCATGTACAAGAATACCGTGCAGGGCAACGGCACCCAATATGTCCGCCGTTATACTTATGCGCTTTCCCGCGGTCCGCTCATGGATGCTGCCGGTGCCAATGCCATCTGGAACATCACCAACGTGACCCGTTCCGACCGACGTTACCACTATCTGGACCTGGCAGGTACATACTATGCCAAGACAGCGATGAATGACAAGGAGGTGCAGGCGGAATTTCCGGAGTATATCGACCGGATTGACCCGGAAAAGAAGCATCCGGAGTGGCACACTGACGATGTCGCCCAAAATATCTACAATTATCTGACAGGCAAGAACCAGGATCCGGAAATGTCTGACCAGCAGTTCAAGAATCTGATGATCTGGCACAGGGGACTCGCAGTGCCTGCGGCCCGCAATGTCGGTACGGACAAGTTCAATGAAGGTAAACGTCTGTTTTCCGAATTGCATTGCGACGCATGCCACCGCCCGTCATGGACTACGGGAGAGGACCATATCCAGGACCCTAACCTGATGTTTTCCGATGAAGACATGCCGCGTTATCCGGGGCAGACCATCTGGCCTTACACCGATTTCGTGCAGCACCGCCTTCACATGGAAAATGACATCCGCACAGGCTGGTGCCGTACGACTCCTCTCTGGGGACGTGGCCTGAGCAAGTTGTGCACCGGTGCCGAGGACCGTCTTCATGACTGTCGTGCGAGAAATACCCTGGAGGCCATCATGTGGCACGGCAATGCGAAGAGCGATGCGCGTGCTTCCATCGAGACCTTCAGAAAACTTACCAAGGAGCAGCGTGATGCTGTAGTGTTCTTCTGTGAATCTATCTAAAGTGAAGTACTTGAAATACAGCATAGTAGCCCTGGTCATTGTCCTTGTCGGAGTGATGGCCACGGCTACTTGCGTTGAAAATGTGAAGGGAACGCCGTTCGTGGCGGAACACGTCTACGGGACGTGGTGGTTCGTCATGCTCTGGGCAATGCTGTCGGCAACCGGCGCGGCATACATCCTGAAATCCGGGATGCAGAAACGTCTCCCGGTCTTTCTTCTCCATGTGTCGTTCCTCGTGATTCTGGCAGGTGCATTCACCACGTTTCTGACTTCAGAACGGGGGAGTGTGCATCTCAGTGAGGGTGAGACTGTTACTGCATTCATGAAAGCGGACGGCACGATGGCTGACCTGGGATTTGAGTTGGCGCTGAAGAGCTTCTCCGTGGAATATTATCCGGGGACGGACTCGCCGATGGATTATGTCTCGCAGGTGGAGGCTGATTCCACGCCGCTGGACATTTCCATGAACAATATCGGACGGTACCGAGGCTGCAGGTTCACGCAGGCAGGATATGACAATGACATGAAGGGCACCCGACTGGGAGTCCTTTACGATCCGTGGGGAATAGCATTGACATATACCGGTTATGCGCTGCTGCTGATTGTCCTCTGTTCCAAGGCTTCGCAGTTGAGGTTCTGGTATCATAAGTCATTGGGTGGCAATGCGATGAAGCTGGCCGTATTCCTGGCCTTCCTGTGCGCTCCGTTGTCCGCAGGCGCGACGCCACGCTCCGTTGACGATGATGTCGCCGACGCATTCGGGAACATCGCCGTTCTTTACGGCGGCCGCGTGTGCCCGGTCAGTACAGTGGCCAATGATTTCGTCACCAAGCTCTCCGGCAAGGCCGGGTGGAACGGATACGGTTCAATGCAGATCTTCGCCGGCTGGACTTTCCGGCCATCGGACTGGGAGCGGGAACCTATGATTCTCATCAAGGACAAGGTTGCACGCAAAGTTCTGGGCATCAACGGCAAATGGGCTTCGTACGATGACTTCTGGAACAGTCTCAATGTTTATAAACTAAAGACTCCTCTGGAGAAGGCTTACAAGGAAGGTGATGCGGCGATGGTGAAACATCTGCGTGATGCCGATGAAAAATTCAATATCATCCGCATGTTCTATAACGGGGAACTTCTCCGGATGTTTCCATATACCTCGCCGGACGGAAAGATGACATGGGTGGCTCCGGGGCAGAAAGACATTGACCTGATGCTCCCGGAGAAGGAGTGGAATTTCGTGCGCAGGTCAATGGATTATCTGACGGAAAGCGTCCAGGCGGGCAATGACAATGCACGTGCGCTTCAGATCATTGACAAAATCGTGGACTATCAGCGGTTGCGCGCATCCGCAGTGATGCCGTCCGCATGGCGTCTGCGGTGCGAAACCATATATGGTTACCTTAATTCAATGCGCTGGCCTGTAATGCTTTATCTGACATTGTCGCTGCTTCTTGCGATATGCTTCTCGCTCGGTATGGCCGACGGCCGCGACAGGCTTGCGGGCTACGCAATCATCGGGACAATGTTGGCCCACCTGACCGTCCTCCTGGCGCTGCGGTGGATTGTTTCCGGCCATGTTCCGCTATCCAGCGGGTTCGAGACAATGCAGTTTCTCGCTTGGTCGATTCTGCTGTTCACTCTGCTGGTACTCAACAAGTTCCCTATCATAATGGGCTTCGCCCCGCTGCTCGCGTCTTTCGCAATGCTCGTGGCAATGATAGGCAGCGGGAGTCCACGCATCACGCCGTTGATGCCGGTTCTGCAGTCGCCGCTTCTGTCTGTGCATGTGATGGTGATAATGTTTTCGTATGCATTGTTTGCCCTGATGATGCTTATAGGTGTCCAGGGGCTTGTCATGCATTGGAAAGGTGACGCCGTAAGGGAAGAGTCGTTCGCGGCGCTTTCGCATACATTGCTTTATCCTGCAGTCTTTTTGCTGACTGTCGGAATATTTGTGGGTGCGGTCTGGGCCAATGTCTCCTGGGGCTGCTACTGGAGCTGGGACCCGAAGGAGGTCTGGGCATTGATAACGATGTTCGTCTACATGGCGCCGCTGCATTCGTCGTCGCTGAAGTCTTTCCGGAAACCGACTTTTTTCCATGTGTATTGCATCGTGGCTTTTCTGAGTGTCCTGATGACGTATTTCGGTGTGAACTTCTTTCTTGGCGGAATGCACAGCTATGCATAGATTTTTCAATGTTTTTTTCGCTTGGCTGTTTGTTTTCAAAAATGGAATACCTATATTTGTAATGCCGATAAATTATTGCTTGGTTCGAGGGCAGAGATTATGTCGACACTAGTTTCTTCTAAAAAAATCAGTTTGGCACGATTAATGCAATATGAAGAGTCAAGTGAATAATATTATTGGTTGGTTATTATAATGGTTAGTTAGTAGTGTTTAGTTATGGTATCGCGTTGTACTGCCAGATGAGAAATCTCGCCAAGACGCAGATACGAATCTACAAGATGTCGCTCAAGTTCTTGGGCGACATCTTCGTTGTTATATGGTAGCCCCAAAGGGTCAGGGGGGGGGAACCTGTGTTCACCATGAAACTCGACTTCTGGCGTGCGTAAAAACGGCTGATTTACTCACGACAGCACAGTTTTTGGGCATGATGTGCGTGGAAAACGTTTTATTGCGCACGTCACCATGGTATTTTCCACAGCTGGGGCAGGTACAGATATGAGCAAACAATAAGGGTGACCTCTTGCGAAGGCCACCCTTAAAATATATTCAGTCAGACATTACTTCTTTGGAGTGAATACGACATCCAGGTTGTCAGGATTGTCGAACATTCTGTTCACGAAATCCTGGATATCTGCCGGAGTCATATTCTTGATGATATCCTCGAAATCTTTCGGGTCATTGTTGTTTATATCATAGATATAATATGTAGTAATGACTGAAAGCCAGTATGAGTTGTGAGGCTTGGACTGGTCGAAGTCCTTCAGCATCTTCTTGGTGATCTTGCTGATTTCCTCTTCGGTCACGCCGCTCTTCTTGATCTTCTCGATCTCGGCGTAGATTAGCGATTTGAGATGCTCAGCCTTGTCAGGATCGCAGTTGAAGGTCATTGTCATGGTGTAAACCTGCTCCGGCCTCTTGGAAGCCTCGCTGCTTACGCTTACGCCATAGGTACCGCCTTCCTTCTCACGGATATTCTCGGTGTAGCGGAGGTCAAGGATGCCCCTCAGCACATTGTTGCAATACATGTCGTGCAGGTTGTAAGGCATTTCCTTGCGGAAGCTGGTCACTACGAGCGACTTAGGAGTTTCCATCTTGACAGGGATTACCTTCTTCACGATGCCCTTCGGAGCTCTTACGCCAGTGTCTGTCCACTCTTCTCTTTCCTTTGATGTAGGCAGAGAACCGAGATACTTCTCCACAAGCGGTTTCAGTTCCTTGGCATCCACATTACCTACGATGAAGAATGTGAAGTCAGCTGCGTTGCCGAATCTCTCCTTGTAGATCTTGTTCATCTTCTCCATGTCGAGGCTCTCCAGGTACTTGCGGCTAAGTGGCTGTGTACGAGGGCTGTAATTGGATGTGATGAAGTCGATGGAATCCTGGATAATCTTGTTAGGGTTCTTGGCGAGCTTGTCCACGGTAGCAAGATTCTGGTTCAGGATGGACTCGAATTTCTCCTTGTCCATACGTGGAGATGTGAAGCGCAGATAAAGCAGCTGGAACATTGTCTCCAGGTCCTGAGGAGTAGAGCTTGCTGTCACCACCTCGTTGTCAGAACCTATGGAAGTTGAGCATGAAACCATCTTGCCGGCAAGGGCTTTTTTCAATGCGATGGTGTTGAATTCGCCTACGCCGTAAGCATTGGTAAATACCGCTGCGTTCTCTGCGTTAGGGAGATCTTTTACACCATAGAGGGCGGTTCCGCCGTCGCTGTGTGCATACAGAGAGATGCTTTCCTTCTCGTAATCGGCTTTTCTGTAAACGACTTTGATGCCATTTTCCAGAATCCACTCCTCAGCGTCGAAGAGTTCTACCGGTACGACTTCCTTGATTTTGGAACCCTTCAGTTCATCTTCATTGACCAGATCCTGTCCGATGAACTCATCCTCGAACGGAAGGATGGAACTGTCACCCTCTACTACGCTGATGATGCCGCGGACCTCATCTTCAGTCAGATGAGTAACGTCATCCGGTCCGGTAATGATTGCCACTTGGTTCTTCTTGGTGAACCAAGGCTGTGCATAATCCATGATTTCCTTTACGGTAATCTTAGGGATGGTCTTGGTAACGTAGTCATAGTAGACCTCGTACTCGAACAGAGGCTCTCCCAGCAGGAAGTTGTCCTTGATGTCGCTTACGAATGACTCGTTTCTGAACTTGTCACGCTGTTTGTATGAAGTCTCCATTGCAGAAAGGAGGTTTGCCTTCACTCTTTCCAGCTCGCTGTCCGAGAAACCGAATCTCTTTACCCTCTCGTTCTCGGTCAGAATTGTTTTCAATGCCTCAGTTTCCTCATTAGGCTTCGCTGTAGCCGAGCAGGAATATGCGGCATAGTTCCTTACCAATCCGCCATAGCTGATGGAACCTCCGAGATAAGGAGGGTTGCTCTGCTGCATGATTTCTGACAGACGGTTGGCAATCATTGAATTGAAGAAGCTTGAGAGCAGGCCTTCCCTGAGGTAGGAGAATTTGTCCTTGTCGGTTCTCTTGTTAGGGAGGATGGTCAAAATCTGCACATTAGACGCGGTAGACTCCTTGTCGGTACCGAGAGCATAGTACATCTCGTCATGTTCCGGGATTTCCGGCTCAATTCTTTCCTTAGGATTCTCCACAGCAGGAATCGGCTCGAACATTGTCTTGATTTTCTCCACAGTAGCCTCTGCATCTACATCACCTACCACCACAATAGCTTGAAGGTCAGTACGATACCAGTCGTGATAGAAATCGCGGAGGGTCTGCGGCTCGAATGTGTTGATGATGTTGTAGTCACCGATCACATCGCGCTTTGCATACTGGGAATCCTTGTAAATGACAGGATTGATCTGGAGACCGATTCTGAAGCTAGGATTTCGTCTGGTTCTCCACTCCTCTGAAATGACTCCTCTTTCGGCGTCAATCTCATCCTTGTCCAATGTCAGGTAGTGTGACCAGTCATGGAGTACCATGAGGCAGGTGTCCACCAAAGTCACGTCTGTAGTAGGAACGGCGCTGATGTTATATACAGTCTCGTTCTGTGCAGTGTAGGCATTGATGTTGCCTCCGAAAGAAACACCGTGACGCTGCAATGTCTCGATGATTCCCTTGTCAGGGAAGTTCTCGGTTCCCTGGAATGCCATGTGCTCCAGGAAGTGGGCGAGACCGTTCTGGTCATCGTTCTCCAGAATTGCACCGACATTCTGGATGATGTAGAAGCTGGCCCTGTCCTTAGGCTCCTCATTATGTCTCACATAATAGGTCAACCCGTTGGATAACTTGCCGGTCAGCACTTTATCCGAAGCAGGAATCTGCTTGTTGTCTCTGTTACAGCCTGTCAATGCCAAGGCTATGAACAAGACGGGGAGTAAAAACTTTTTCATAATTATCTTCTTTTTCTTCTTATTAGAACCACTAAGCTTGAAATTAGTATTATCGCAGGAATCAGCCATTTGTAGATGAGGTTCATCCAAGGCAATACCTCGTGAGAAGCTGTGTACTTGTTGTCAGGAGCCGGCTCTCTACCGATATTGATAGGGTATTTGCCCAATGTCATGCTGTACATGAACTCTCTGAAATAGCTGAAGTTGGCAGCAGCGACACCGGCCCTGTTGGCATTCAACTCCTTAGGCGAGAACATGTCGGAATCACCTGTTACAATGATGATCTGATCCTTGCCCTTTACATTTCTGGAAGCCACGGATGCTACGGTGTATTGTTTTTCCACCTCTCCGGCTTCCGGATTCAGGACTGATTTCTCATTGGCGAAATCACGCGTCTTAGTCTCAATCCAAACTCCCTTGTCGTCTGTAACCATAATGTCGTCAATATAGAAGCCATTGGTCTGCGGCATTCTTTCGATAGCGCATGCAGATGACATCGTCGCCTTGATTCCGCGTTCGCCAAGAGCCGCAAATGAAGGACTCATCGCCTCGCTGGTACGGATGTTGGCAAGAATCAGGTCATCCGCATACAGGTCGTCAGGAGAAACCAGCAAGTTGTCTGCATACTTCAGGCCGAGCGGCTCGATGAGAGGATTCATGTCCTTCTGACGGCGAGGTTCACCCAATATAAGAGCATTGCCGCCTCTGTCAATGAAGTTCTTGTAGTTTTCCAATTCTTGTGCTGTGTATGGAGTCTTCACATCTGAGATTACCAGGAAGTCCACGTCGATAGGAACAGGTTTCTCAAGACTTATCTCCCTAGGTGCAAATCCCTGATTGATAAGTGCGTTACGTCCCACCCTATGTGTTGCCAGCAGACCGTATCCTTTGTCGCCATTGTCATTCATGCTCCTTTCGCCATGACCGGTAACGAATGCCGGAACGGCCGGTCTGTCGACCAATGTCTTCATAGCTACGGTGATTTCCGTCTCGCTAGGATGGATATGGCTGTCATCATAAATTCTCAAGATAGCCTTGCGCCCGTTGTCTCTGCTGAGGACGCGCACAAGTCTTCCGCCTTCTGCACGGATGTCATCCATTGCCCATACCTGCTCCTGAGGCATGTAGGTGGTAGTGTCCTGACGGCTCCAGCGATAGATGGCATGAACGAGTTCGTAAGGAGTCTTATCCTTGTACTCTTCCCTGTCATATCTGTAGTTGCTGTAATATTTGCCGTAGTAATAGACATATTTCTGCTTGATGTCCGGTTTGAAACGCAGGTATTTCTCGAAACGTGTAAGGTCGCGGTTCTTGTTGCGCGGCTCTGCGTAAATCCATGTTTCATCCAGAACGTTGGCATAGGTCGTAATGGTAAGACCGTCGGTGATCTTCGACATTACATCCTGGCTGTATTCTGTCAATGTGTTGCTCTTGGCCTGCGTAGCATCATAGTATTTGATGAACTTAGGACGAGAACTGAGGATTCCCAGACCGAATACGATGACAAATACCAATGAATAGTTGAGAGTTGTCTTCCACATAGGAAGTTTCAGTCTCTGTCCTCTCAACTTGATGATTGACATTGAAAGGAAAAGGAAAATCACCAGGATGAAATACAGGACTTCCCTTGTGCAGATCATACCGTCGAGGAAGACTTTTGAACGTCCGGAAATGGACAGCCAGAAAGTGATGTCGCGGACGAAATCATATTCCTGTCCGACATTGCCGATGAAGTTCAATACTGCCAGGACAATGAGTGTGCTGATGACAGCAACTACCTGATACTGAGTAATGGTCGACAGGAAGAGACCGATGGCTGAATATGCGCAGATGGTCAGGTACACGCCCAATGCGGCCACGGCCATCATCATTATGTCAGCACTTTCCACATACATTCCCACGAAGATGGTAGGGAGGCACATCACGAATACCAGAATCAGACCATAAACCATGGTGGAAAGATACTTTCCGACGATGATCTGGGTGTTGGAAACCGGTGAAGAGTACAGGAGCTTGATGGAGCCTGTGCTGTATTCACGGCTCATCAGTCCCATGGTCAGAAGAGGAATGTACAGATAAAGGTTGTTCAACATCTGTACGAAAAGTCCCCTCATGCCGCTGATTACCCTTGCTGTGGCATCGTATACCGGATAACCGATTTCCTGATATCTCAATGCCTCAGAATACAATCCGCAGAAAGATGCTCCTACCTGAACCGCGAAAACCAAAAGTATAAGCCATGCGATAGGCGAGTAGAAAAATACTTTCAGTTCTGTTTTCAATATTCTTAATGTAGATCTCATACTATTTAAATGATTTACCAGACAATTTTGCAAATACCTTGTCCAATGATTCCTTTTCGAGGAAAATCTCTCTCAACTGCCAGCCGTTTTCGCAGGAGGCCTTGACCACTCTGCTGACTATGCTGTCATCACCGACGAAATGAAGACGTATGCGGGTACGTGTAAGTCTCTCGACTCTCTCGATGCCCTCAATCTTCATGAATTCTTCATCTGACGGTGCATTGTGCATGATGGTGGTAAGAGCGGAAGGATCCATATAAGCGTTGAACTCCTCCAGCGTTCCCTTGAAGACCATGTTGCCATGCTCAATCATCATGATATAGTCGCAGATGGCCTGCACTTCCGAAAGAATATGTGTGGAAATGAGCACTGCCCTATCTTCCGCAATCTCCCTGATCAGACCTCTGATTTCAATGATCTGGTTAGGGTCCAGACCGTTGGTCGGTTCATCCAGGATGACGAACAAAGGTTCATGGATGATAGCCTGGGCTATACCCACTCTCTGCTGATAACCACCGGAAAGGTTGGAAATCTGACGATTACGGAAATGAGTGATCTGGCATTTCTCCATGACTTTCTCCACGGCTCCCTGAATCTTGTCTTTCGGCATCAGCCTCAAGTCTGCGCAATGATACAGGTATTCTTCCACAGTCATCTCTACGTGCAGCGGAGCTTTCTGGGGAAGGAATCCGATGAATTTCTTCGCCTCGATCGGATTTTTCCTCAAATCAATGCCATTGATGAAAACGTCACCTTGGGTCTGTGTCAAAACATTGCAGATGATGTTCATCGTCGTGGACTTACCTGCTCCATTCGAGCCCAAGAGCCCGAAAACGCCATTCTTTTCTATTTCGAAGTTGATATCCTTGATCGCCCAGTTGACCGTATATCTATGGGAGAGGTTCTTGACTTCTACTATCTTATGTTCCATAATCTCTTATTTTCTTTGTCTTCTTACAATAAGTGTCACACCTGTAAACATCAGACCCAATGGGAGAACGCCCAGGAATATAATCTTCAGCCACATGGAGAAGCCGACAGGCAATGTGGTCTTGTGGTCCAATGTTTCAACTCTCTCTGCTACGATAGGGAACTTGTCCCCGGAGAACCATCTGAATGGACCCTTTACCATCGTATAGTTGGACGAACTGATGCCTGAGTGCTCTGTGCTGAGCTCTTCATTAGATATAAAGTCAGCATCACCGGAAATGGCGATTTTCTGTTCTTTACCATTGATCTGTCTGCTCAAAGTCACGAAGGTAGAATAAACTCCCTGTTTTTCACCGGCCTTTTCATTGCATACGAATTCTCCATCCACGAAGTCGGTAGTTTCATATTCAACCCACGCTTTGTCTGTAGTTTCGAGCATTGACTTAACCTCGAAATTCTTGGCGCCGGAGTAATCGATTGCCAATGCAGTCGGCATAAGGACGCAGTAATCCCAATCTGCCACGCTCTTGTATATCGGGCCCGTTTCCAGAGCAGCTTCCGTGAAGTCTACAGGTACGAATGTAGGAGAGATATACTGATTTTCCTGCACTACCAGGCCACCGTAGTACTTCACGCCGAGATAATTGACCACCGGTTCGAGATATTGTCCACGTTTGTAGTTCGACAGGATATAAAGGTCTCCGCCTTTGTCAATGTAGGAGTAGATGTTGTCCAATGCGGTCTTCGACAGCGGTTCGTTTATATCTGTAATGACCAGGACATCAGTACCTTCGAAATCTGCGGCATTGTCGAGGTCGAGTTTTTTCACATCGAATCCCATGTTGAAAAGAGAATGCCTGAACCATTTGTCATAGCCGACCAGATAATATCCGCGCGCACCATAGTTGTCAAGAGCTCTCGCACCATATCCGTCGACAAACGCTACCATCGGGCTTTTCGATACGAACTTGTTGAATACGATGGACATTTCCTCCTCGTTCGGCAGTTTCTGGTTGTCATTGAACAACCTCATTATTTCCTTGTGCCCGTGCTCGTCTTCGACAATCCTCAGACATCTGTATTTTTCAGGTTTCAGGTCAATGAGTTCGTCAATCTGCTCTTTGTTGAGGAATAATTTCATATTCACATTGTGCACCTTGCACAGCTCCTCTGCCCTCTCTTCCCACGTCATGTCAGGATACTGTTCCTCCAACGACTCGTTCTCGCAAGGAGCATAGTAGTATACATATTTCAGCTCTGTGTCAGGCTTGAATCTGACATACTTCTCCAGTCGCTCCTTGTCATAGTTCTTGTTGTATGGATGAAACCAGAAGAAGGAATCGTCCAACAGGTTCACGTATGTGGTTATGGTCAGCTTGTCCTTTATGCTCTTCATTATCTCCTGACTCTCCTTGCAGAGCGTATTGCTCTGGGTGTAGGTGGCGTCATAGTAATATTTCAGTTTAGGGAATGTAGTGACATATCCGCATGTCAGACAGATGACGATGATGAGGCAGTATTTGAATACTTTCTCCTTCATGCTCATGATGCTCTTTTCCGTATTGAGCTTGAAGATGGAAAGTGACAGGAACAGGGCGATGACTATTATGAAGTATAAGAAATCCTGGCTGGAGAACATTCCGCTCAAGAAACTTCTTGTCTTTCCTGAAAGGTCAAGCCAGTATGTGATATCCCTTATGAAATCACTTTGACGACCGATATCGCTCACGTTGTTAAGGAAAGCGAGCGCTGCCAATGTGCCGATGGCTGCAACTACCTGGTATTTGGTGAGTGATGAGAAGAAAATACCGATTGCAGAATATGCCAGAATCAGCAGATACAGTCCCAACAATGCCACAACCACTATTTTGTAGTCGAAATGTGGGGTGAAAATGTGGGTAAAGACAGAGAAGAGAACGATGATTCCGATCAATACTCCGCCGTATACGACCATTGACAAGAATTTTCCCAGAATGATGGATGAATTCTTGATAGGAGAAGAATACAATAATTTGATGGAACCGCTCGCGTATTCTCTACTCATGAGACCCATTGTCACGAGTGGTATATACAAATAGATGTACTTCTGGATGCCCGGCATGATGCTGGACATCGACTTTCCGAAGATTTGCTGGGATACGCTCCACGTTTCGCGTCCGAGGTCCATGGAATCCAATATTCCGCCGAGGACCGACACGAAGCTATAACCCACCTGTACTGCAAAGACAAGCAGCAACAGCCATGCGACAGGAGAATAGAACATCGTATTCAATTCGATTTTCGCTATTCTCATCGTCTGATTGAAATTATTGAACTTTCTCATACTGCTTATTTTTTGCTTTACCGGACAGCTGTGCGAAAATCTCGCTCAATGAAGCCCTTTCCACATAAATATTTTTCAGATTCCAATTCTGCTTTACACTCTCCTGGATATATTTTTCAGTAATGGAGATATCATCTTTCAGGAATATCCTGTAACTACCGTCTTCCAGTGCTTCGATACCGTTGTTCTCGGTAAGGTTTTCCAGAACTTCCTTGGCAGGGGAGTTCGCGAATTCTACGATGAAGCTCTCAGGTGCGACGTAGTTGTCGAATTCTTCCATAGTTCCCGAGAATACAAGTTTTCCGCTTTCGATCATGTAGATGTTGTCGCAGATGGCCTGAACCTCCGAAAGGATGTGCGTGGACAGCAGGACTGCATGATGCTTTGCAATGTCCCTGATAAGATTACGGATATCCACGATCTGGTTAGGGTCCAATCCGTTGGTAGGCTCGTCCAGAACGACGAACTGAGGATTATGGACGATGGCCTGGGCAATGCCGACCCTCTGCTGGTAACCTCCGGAAAGATTCTTTATCAATCTGTCTCTGAAATGAGTAATGGAGCATTTTTCCAATGCCAAGTCTACAGCCTCGTCGACCTTGTCAGGCTCTACCAGTCTGAGGAAAGCCGCATGCCTGAGGTATTCACCTACGGTCAGGTCTGTATAAAGTGGCGGTTGCTGAGGCAGAAAGCCTATGTTTTTCTTGGCTTCTACCGGGTCCTCACGGAGATTTATGCCATTGATGAACACATCTCCCTGCGTCTGGTTCAGAACCCCGCAGATGATGTTCATGGTGGTGGATTTTCCCGCACCGTTCGATCCGAGAAGCCCCGTCACCCCTTTCTCATTTATTTCGAAACTTACATCCTTTACAGCCCATTGGACGCTGTACCGGTGTGATAAGTTCTTTACGGAAACTATTGATTTTTCCATATACTGTTGTTAGTTATTATTTTTAAGTTTCTATCCTGTTATTGCCCTCTTCAAGACAGCAGAAGAGGGAGACTCAAAAAGCCTCCCTTGTCTTCGAGATGCAGAACGTTAGTAGTTCCACATGTTGTTGTTCTTGAATTTGATGTCCACAATCTTACCGACTTTCTCAGGTGACTGATAGACAAGTTTGTGCTCGTCCTTGATATTCTTTGCCGCAACTGCGCCCAGAACGAAGAAACTTCCGTCCTCCAGTCCCACTGCCAAATGCACATTTCTACCAGATCCGTAATCCATAGCGGTAATCTTGCTGTCGAAGTGATAATAAAGTTCAGCTCCGGACTTGTTTACGAGATCCAGCATGTAAAGGTCCTGACCGACTGCGAAGAAAGCATATTCAGTAGGGCTATATGTCGGGAATGCGCATACGGACGGAGTTTCAGGCAGCCCTGCAAGTTTAAACTTCTCGATGGACGTTATTTTCGGTGTATCGTCAGTCCATTTTTTTGTCAGGTCAAATTTCTGTATGTACAATTTATTGTCTTCAATGTTTTTAAGAACTTCGAAGAATCCATAGTAGGAACTTGAGCCTGCTCCTGTAGATCCACATTCGCTTATGTGAAGCAAGTCATATCCGCTGTGATCATTGAGTGGAACGATGTCCCCAGTAGTCAAATCTTCAGGTACCGTTGCAGGAACTATACAAGCTGCTCCTTCGGTCGGTGTGTAATAGTCGTCGCTGCCGTCTTTAAGGTAAAGAAGTCTCTTGTTCTTTCCATCGTATACTACCTGATGGCCGATACGGTTAGGGGCATAATAGCCTCGGCAAACCCGGCACTGTTCCAGAGCTTCTTTTTCTTCTCTGACTTTCAATGGCACCGGAAGGAAATATTCTGAATTATAGACAGAAGAGGAAAGTTTCAGCCTTGAGTATAATTTGCCGTCCTGGTCGCAAACCACGTCGGTAAATTGGAGGAACGAGCCAGGATAAAGAACCGTATTGGCAGCAGGATAGTTCTTTCCCATGAAAGCATCTTTCATGTCTATCTCTTTAGTGAATCCGGTTCCTTCCAGATCCACGGCACCGCTTTTCTGGAACACACATATATTGCCTATGACGTTTTCACCCCAGTCAACACCTTCCCTCCAATGCTCCTGGAGAGCTATTGGGCCGCTTCCCAGTTCACCTGTGAAGACATTTGGAATGAAACGCTCTTTTTCGTAGTAATACTGGTCGCTGCCTTCCGGCTGCTTGTCGGAATCCTGGTCTACAAGTTCAGTTACGGACAAGAACGACAGTTTGGACTTGCCTCCGTCGTCGGACAATATCATCCATGAGTCGTCGTTCGTATACACTCCCGTTACGGTCACTGAAGTCTTGTTCATATAGACAACATCTGTTTTCTTGTCTTTCACTTCAATGACCAAATCATTGCGGTCCATGGCTTCGTTCATCTGGCTTTTGAAGGTCATGGTGTTCCACTCCGGCTTGGTCTCATCATTAAGGAGCCATTTGAATTCATAATTGCCTGCATTGTTCGTCACGAAATCCGGATATGTAGGCGTTAATTCCAGGACGTCTCCTTGAGTGACATTGTAAAAACTCTTTTCGAATTTGATTTCGACTCTGTTGATATCTGTATAATCGTAATTTCCGGTGTCCTTGTAGCAACCTGAAGCCATAGCCACGGAAAGGAATAGACAGATTATATTGATTTTTTTCATACCGTCTGCAAAACTTTAGTGATTAATATATAGGAATATCCATTACCTGTCCGTCATCCTCTGTGATACCGTTCTTCTCGATATAATCCTTGGCGTTGAGGGCAACCATCCTGATTTCGGCACTTGACAATCCTTCGATTGTGGTGAAGCCAGGATTGGCTTTGATTATCGTTTCATATTTTTTATAGGAATACTCTCCGAAGAAAGCACCCGTTATGGTATTGTCCCACCAAAGAGGTTTCGATATCTTGTTGTTGAACCGGAACTGGATATCAGTATATGAGTCCGTCGGATTGTTGAATGCGACTTTCAAGTCGTGGCTGTCCACCAAGCGCAACTTGAGGACCTTTTCGTCTCCTTCCTTAATTTTGTTCTTGTATACTGTAATCGGAAAGACCTCCTCCAACTGTCCTTTCCTGAATACGAACTTTTCAGGCAAAGAATACTGGTCCGGTGTAGCAGTTGTTCCGTCTTCGACTATCTGTACTTCATATGTAAGGTCTTTCTCCGGTACTTGTCCGACAAGTCCCAAATAATAGTCCTGCGTAAACTCGGTTACTCCATAGTGATGTGAAAATGACATCATTGAGGTATCTACTCTCACGCTCTTACCATCTTTGTCTTTGATATAGCGCTTGAAATAGACATATCTTTCAGAACCCGAGAATACTTCCACTTCCTGTTTGGCGCAGCTTTGTGCAATTGCGAAAGCAGCAGCCGCCAGGGATATTATCATTGAAAATTTTGTTCTGTTCATAGTAGCAAGTTTAATTGATTTTTTCTGATTGTGGAATCGGAATAATGAAATTTTCAGGGATCATCTTGGTGGTGAGGAGGGTATTGTATTTCTTGAAATAATAGAAGGTGTGGCCTTCATTGCAATACTCTTTGCGGACTTCCATGAACAATTGCTTCTTGAAAGATTCCATGTCAGTGATTCCCAAATTCATCTTTTTGCAGTTCCTTCCTTCTCTTATGAGATTCAGGTAATAATTAGCCCCATCTGTTTCGCTGAAATTGCCTTCATTAGCTTTGGCTTCTGCCATGATGAAGTGCATGTCGCTGAGACGTATAATCGGCAACATGTCTGCGACCATTTTGGCTCTATCATTGCCGTTATCCAGTTTGATGTATTTCAATGGCGCATATCCGGTCTGACTGAACCTGGTGTTTTTCGTCATAAGATACACCAACCGGTTGTCTCCGGCGTCCGCTTCAGGTGTACCTTCGAACTGAACCACCTTTGCGTCCAGGTTGAAGTAATCATTTGAGGAAGCGGTAGCGTGTACCTCATAGTTCTCGGTCATGTTGATATCTGACAGACAGAACATGAGGTCGGATGAGAACTTTCTGTCATTTTTCATCTGGACACCGGATGAATATGACAGGGCTTTGTAATTCTCTGTCTCGTCGTAAACGAAATCTGCTGCTTCATTAGCCAGTTCGAATGCCTTGTCATACTTGCCCCAGTAGCTGTAGACCCTTGCCAACAGGCCGGTAACGGCCATTATGTTGATTCTGTATCCTCTGTACTCGTAGAAGGCTCCTGCATTGGTTCCTCCTGTGGATAGCGAGAATCTGCTGAAACTGCTCAACTTGGCGCGTCTGGTCTTGTCGAGCGTGTCGAATGTCGTTATAAGGGCTTTCGCTTCTGTCAAATCTCTTGCAACCTTGGTCAAGATGTTCTCCACGCTCTCATTTGCCTGACCTCCATAATAAGGGAAGGTCTCCAAGTATGGAATGTATGGCTTGTCGTCAGCTACGGCCGGTGCCGGAGCGAAAAGTCTCAACATGTCGAAGTGCAACAAAGCCCTTACTGCCAGTGCCTCGCCTTTGATAAGATTCATCTCTTCCTGGCCGTATTCGAAGTCGCCGGGAGTCAGGTTGTCGATGTTCTTGATGATGTTGTTGGCGTTGGCGATTGTGAAATAGGCCTTTTTCCAAATGCTCTCGATTTTGTTCTGTACCTTTTCTTTGGTGTAGTCATACTTCAGCAGCGGATAGTAATCCGAGTAATTTGACAAGCCTTTGATATATACGCCGGATTTTGCTCCGTCCACATAATTTTGGGACAAAACTTCTACGAAGCCGTAGGACAATTCCCTTCCGTAAAGTTCGGAATCGCTCATTGAGTTGTAAAGGCCGTTTATGGCGTTGTGGAAACCTTCAGCTTCGGAGAAAAGTTCTTCCTCTACGACAGTGTCCGCAGGTGTGATGTCCAACCACGAGCATGAAGTAGACATCAGGGCCAGTACAGCGAATATGCTATATATTTTCTTCATTGGATTCATATTTTATAATGTAAACTTGACAGAGAAATTCACGGTTCTCGCGTAAGGATAAGAAAGACCTCTCTCCATCTTGATTGTCTGAAGGTGGAATATGTCATTCATACCTACTGTAAATCTCATCGTACTGAAATGTATTCTTTTCAAGAGGTCTCTAGGCATTTCGTATGCCAACTCGACAGAGCTCAATGAAAGTGCGTTGTAGTCCTGCACGAAACGAGATGTCGGTTTCGTGAAGTTGGTGATAGACCTGTCGGTAGAGATTTTCTTGTATTTCGCAACATCGCCAGGTTTCATCCATCTGTCTTCCATAACTCTTCTGTCTACGTTGGATGCATATACGTTCACATTCTCCACCTTGTCGACAAGAGTCTGGTTGTATCTCTGGGCTCCGAACTCGTACATGAAGGAAGCATAGAGGCTGAACTGCTTGTAAGTGAGGTTGAATCCGAAAGAACCCTGTGCCTTAGGCTCGGTAGTGCCGAGTACGACCTGGTCGGAAGCATCCCATTTGTTCACAATGTTGCCTGTGCGGCTCAGGAAAACCTCTTCTCCGTCCACAGGGTTGATGCCCAATGACCTTACGCCATAGATGGAGTTCAATGAACCTCCCTCCACATACTGAAGGAACGGCATTGTCTGCATAGCCTTGTCAGGATCGTTGTATGCCAGATTCTGACGGTACATAGCGATGACTTTCTCGTTGTATGCCTTCATTGAGTTGGAAATCTTCTCGATGCGGTTCTTGTTGTGAGCCATGTTGAGGTTTATTACCAAGTTCCAATCTCTGGTCCTGACAGGATTGATTCTGAAATCCAATTCGAATCCCTTGTTGGAGATTTCACCCACATTGTCCTTGTAAGATGTGAAGCCGGCTGATGACGGAAGTGTCACTGAAGTAATCAGGTCCACGGTTCTCTTGTTGTAGTAAGAACCTCTTGCATATACGAGGTCATCCCACAAGCCCAATTCCAGACCGACATCTGTAGTGTTGGTGGTTTCCCATTTGAGCTGGGAGTTTCCGAGCGCCTGGAGAACTGCACCGTAACCGGTCTTGTACCATTCGTCCGAAAGGATGACATAAGAAGACCTTGCATCGTATGCAGGGAAGTTTGCCTTACCTGTCTGACCGAAAGAACCTCTGAGTTTCAAGCGGTTGATCCAGCTGACATTCTCCATGAATCCGTATTTGTGGATATTGATACCCAGACCGCCTGACCAGAACGGAGCGAATCTCTGATCTGTTCCGAATGCGGAAGAACCGTCAAGACGGAAAGAAGCGTCGAGGAGGTATGTGTCGTCGTAAGCGTAGTTTACAGATGCGAGCACGCCGAGCATTCTCTTGGTATCTTCATAGAATGTTCCTTTCTGATATACTTCCTTGGCGTACATCGGTGAAGAAAGCAGACCTGAAGGGAATCCGACGTATGTCAGATAGTTGGATGTAGAATTGTCCTCCCTGAGGTTGAAGCCGGCGAGTGCGTTGATCGCATGCTTGCCCAACCTTGTGTTGTAAGACAATGTGGTGGACAGGTCTACCGTATATCCATCGCTGTTGTTGATGTTATATGTACCTGACGATATGTTGCTGCTTGTAAGAGGGAAGATGTTTCCTGACTGCTTCGAAAGCGGGTCATAGAAAGTATCCGACTTGCTGATTGTCTTGGTCAAGCTCAGCTGTCCCTTGAAGAGCAGTGAAGGAATGATATGCCAGTTTACGGACAAGTTGTTCATGAGTTCCTCTCTCTTCTGCTTCTGGAAGTTGTGCAATGTCGCCTCGTACATAGGGTTTTCCTTGTTGCTGGCTGTGCCGGAACCCCAATAGCGCAGAGTCTGGAGAACCTTTCCGTTCTCGTCCGTGAATTTGTCGTAAGGAAGCTGCGATGTGAACTTGGAGAAGCTTCCGTATGGAGAATCAGCCGAATTGGTCTGTGTATATGAGAAATAGTTCTTGATATTCACAGACTTGTAGTTGTACTGGATATAGGCTCCGGCACCGATGTTGTCTCTCTTGGAACCTTTCATCACACCATCCTGGTTGGAATACTTCATGTCGATTCCGAAACGGAGAGAGTTGCTTCCGCCGTCGATATACAAACTGTGGTTGTGGTTGAATACTGTCCTGAGCGGCTTCGCCATCCAGTAAGTGTTCACGCCTTCTTTCACATTTGCAAGTTTCTCGTAATACTCTTTCTTCAATGTGTATTCGCTGGTGTAACCATCACTGTTGGCTACGTCATAGAAACCTACCATTCTCTCAAGTTCCAGTTTTTCAGCGGCATTGAGCAGGTTATAGTCGCTCAAATCCGGAGCTGTTACTGAACCTGTAAAGTTATATGAAACATTAAGTTTTCCAGGCTTAGGAGTAACTGTGGTGATGACTACCACGCCGTTGGCTGCCCTGGAACCGTAGATTGCGGTAGCGGCAGCATCTTTGAGGATGGTGATGGATTCGATACGGTTAGGGTCGAAGTCATAAAGGGTAGTAGCGCTGATTTCGAATCCGTCCATAATGAAGGTCGGAAGGTTCGGATTGTCTTTCAAGTTGGACTTTGAAAGGTCGCTTGCGTCGAGCTTGTCGAAATTACCCATGCCGGATTGTCCTCGGATATACATCTCCGGAACGGCATAGGGTTGGAACCCATGAGGTTGTTGTCCACTATTCTGAATGAAGGATCGAAGGTCTGTATAGCCTTGAGGACATTGGTCTTGGAAGCCTTCATCAACTCATCGTTCTTGATGGTCACGGAGTTTCCGGTGAAGGACTCCTGCTTGATGTTCGCGAAACCGGTAACGACCACGGTAGAGATGAAATGGACATCCTCTTCCAGTGTGATGTTCAATACCTGGCTTTTCGTACAGGTTTTCTCTACCAGCTTGTAGCCTATGGATGAGAATTCCAGGACGGAGCCTTCTGCACCGGTAGTGAAAGTCAAACTATACCTTCCGGATGCGTCTGTCTCCACACCGATAGTGGTGCCTTTCACTAAGACAGCGACTCCCTGCAGCGGATTGGCCTTGATGTCCGCCACTGTTCCCGTTACGGTTATCTTGTTGTCGTCCGCATACGCCCTGTGGGAGGGAACAAGCAGCAACGAGAACATCATAACCAATGCGGAAAGACTAAAAACTAATTCTTTCTTCATATTATGAATAGTTGAAAATATAGAAGCCTGAAAGGGCTTCGGAAGTGAATAAAATTGATTCTATATTAAGATATAACTATATTGTCCATGTAGATTTCCTATTGTTGAACCGGCATTTTTGGGCGCAAGTGTTTCCATTTTTTTAAATTTAAGTAGTTCATTAAAATTTCTAAACCCAAAAGCAAATATATAAAAAAAAGACAAAACCAAACGGATGGGCAATAAATCTCGCCCAAAAAGCACTATCTTTGACGAAAACACTAGACCGATAAGAAGAATGGGACGATTGTACGACCTCCTGATGAAGGATTATCGCCTGAAGGAAGGCCTGAATGCCTGCATAAATTGCGGCACATGTACGGCCATATGTCCGGCGGCGGAATTCTATCGATATGATCCACGAAAGATAGTGGACATCGTCCAGAGCAAGGACGATGATGAAATCGAAAAACTGTTGAAAAGCGATACCATCTGGTATTGCGGAGAGTGCATGAGCTGCATGACCCGATGCCCCCGCAAGAACGCTCCGGGGCTCGTAATCATGGCATTGCGCAACCTCTCCATCGAACTGGGATGTTTCGTCGAGTCGGAGAAGGGCCGGCAGCAGTTTCTGCTCACCAAAGACTTGTGCTCCAATATTTTGGATTATGGTTACTGCGTCTATCCGCGCCGTTTTGATTATGCCGGACATCCTGAAGCCGGTAAGGTCTGGGAATGGGAAGAACAACATCTGGATGATGTGTTCGAGCGGCTTGGCGGCAACCTCGACGGCGAAGGCCCGGGAGCCATGAGGCGCATTCCCCAGGACGACCTTGACCAGCTCAAACGCATTTTCGACGAGACCGGTGCTACCGAGCGGATGGAGAAAGTGCGTGCGGCGGGATTGAAAAAGGCAGCCGAAATGGGCTTGACCGAGGACGAGTTCATCGCCAAAATTTATACTGACAGCGATTCCAAACACTTAAACAGGTAATCTCAATGATTTACGAAGGCAAACAAAAAATCTGGTCAGATTACCAGAAAGATATTCCGGACGACCATTATTTTTATGTCCGCAGTTGTATCAGACAGAGTTTTTTCCCTGCTTCCGAGGCGGCATTCCTGAAGATTACCAGGGAAGAACTGGGCAAGGATATATTTGAAACAGAGCACCATACCACGTGCGGAGGCATTGCCTATCACTCGGACACCATCCCGCAGGAAACGGCGATGACCATCATTGCCCGTCAGTTCGCATTGATGGCGAAGAACGGCTATGAGAATTACGTCTGCTCCTGCATTACCTCGTTCGGGCTTTATTGCGAGACGCTGGAAACCTGGCGCGAATTCCCGGAGCTGGAGGCGAAGGTGCGCGAGAACCTCTGGAAGTCGTGCAAGCTGGAGTTCGCGAAGCCGAAGGTCCTCGTCCACGCCAGCGACCTCATCTACAAATACCGCAACCTCATCGCCGCGCAGGCCAAGCATAAGCTTGTCAATGTCCATACGGGCAGGCCTCTCCGCGTGGTGGAACACATCGGATGCCACTATTCGAAGATGTTTCCTTCCAAGGGAGTCGGCGGTGCGGAATATCCGTATGTCCTGGTCGGAATGATAGAGGCATGGGGAGGCGAAATCATTGACTATCCGGAAAGAAGGCATTGCTGCGGCTTCGGGTTCCGTCAATATCTCGTGAAGGGCAACCGCGGATATTCATTGTCCAACACCCATAAGAAATTTGAGAGCATGGAGCCGTTCCAGCCGGATCTTATCATCACCAACTGCCCTGGATGCCCGTATTTCCTGGACAGATGGCAGTATGTGATAGCCGAATCTACTGGGAAGACTTACGGCGAAAACGGACACGGCATCCCTGTCCTCACTTACGAGGAGGTGGCGGGACTGGTGCTCGGCTATGACCCTTGGGATCTGGGTCTCCAGACTCATCAGGTGGGTCCGGAACCGCTTCTGGACAAGATGGGTATCGAATATGATCCAGCACGCAAGTATCTCGGCAAGAATGGAAAGGATATCGGCCGGCCGGGTGAGTGCATGTATTTGAAATAGCATTGAACATAGTATGAAAAACAATATTCTCATTATAGGTGGAGGGCCTGCGGGCCTGGAAGCGGCATCGGGACTCCAGAGGTTGGGGTACAATGTCATATTGATCGAAAGAGAAACCAGGCTGGGCGGCCATCTGGCTTCGTGGGACAGGCTGTTCCCTGACGGGGCGTCGGCTTCCGCGAAACTGAAAGAGCTGCTGGCACGCATGGACGGCGTCAAGAGCTTCACTGATACGGAAGTGCAGTCAATCAACAGGTTGGACAAATCCTACAATGTCATTCTTTCCAACGGTATCACCGTTCTCGCGGACGCCGTGCTGGTGGCCTGCGGCTTCGACCTGTTCAAGGCGGAGAAAAAGGAAGAATACGGCTACGGCATCTATGACCATGTGATTACCAATGCCGATCTGGAGGCTTGGTTCAATGCCGGTGTAGGTTCTGATGACCGGATTGCCAATCCGAAGAGGATCGGTTTCGTGCATTGTGTCGGGTCCCGTGACGAGAAATCCGGCTGCCGGTCTTGTTCGAAAGTCTGCTGCGCCACGGCGGTCAAGCAGGCGTGCGAGATGAAGCAGGCGTTCCCTGATGCGCAGGTGTATTGCTTCTACATGGATTTGCGTATGTTCGGACGCCATTATGAGGATATGTATCTTTCCGCCCAGAAGGATTATAACATAAGATTTATCCGTGGGCGCCTGGCAGAAGTGTCTGAGAATGTGGACGGTAGCCTGTTGGTGAAAGCCGAGGACACGGTTGCCGGAAAGCCATTGAAAGTAACATTGGACCTTCTGGTCCTGATGGCGGGCATGAGGCCGTCGGCTGCCGGAAAGAGGGTAGGGAAGCTGCTGGAGATGCCGATGGAAGAGGACGGCTTTTTCGCGGTCCGTGACGGAATCCTGGCGGGGCAGCGCAGCGGATTGCCGGGCGTGTTCCTGGCAGGTGCGGCTACCGGTCCGAAGACATTGCCCGAAACCCTGGCCGAGGCGAGGGCTGCGGTCGTGGAAATCGACAGATACCTGTCAGACGTGTTCCCTGATGTTAAAAACTATAAGACATTGCTTCGGGAAAGATGGTAGATTTCGGTTTCGGTCTGGTTCCTAGTTCCAGAATCAATCTTGACTTGTTCGACAGGGAGACGTTCGAAAAGTTGGCGGCAATCGAGCCTGATGTGCGCAAATGCATGGCGTGCGGCAGTTGTACGGCTGTGTGTACGGCAGGAAAATTCAAGCATACCAGCCTGCGGGAAGCCATCGAGGAACTTTACAATGCCCATCCGGACAAGGCGCTCGACCTCCTGAAGTCGTGCCAGTTGTGCGGGAAATGCACCATGGTCTGTCCAAGGGGCCTCAATACCCGTCATCTCATCCTGTCCATCGCTAAAATTTACGGAACGAAATGATACCATTATATATAATGCCTTTACAGACTGCACCGGAGGTCATTGACAGAATCCCGTCGGGCTACAGCAACTTCGTGATTCCGTTCGTGGTCGGCATCAGTTTCATGCTGATATGGCTGACTGCCGGTCTCATCAGGCTGCTGGCCAAGATTCCTGCCAAGGACAGACGTTGTCTCTGGAAGTCGCTGTTCATCCCGAAGATTGCTCTGAAGAATATCAAGGACCTGTTCTGCGACTGCCTTTTCCATACGAAAATCTGGAAACGCAAGCCGCTTCTGGGCTACATGCACTCGGCGATTGCCTTCGGATGGTTCATGCTCATTGTACTGGGACATCTCGAAGTGGCATTGTTCGTTCCGAAGCATCTGGCGTGGACGGAGGGCGGCCTGTTCTATCCGATTTTCTACCGGTTCTTCGTCTGGATCAATCCCGGTCATGTCTCGTTGAGAGGATGGTTCTTCTTTTTCCTGATGGACTTCTTCCTGCTCTATGTGCTTACCGGTGTGGGCATGGCGATTTTCAAGAGGTTCAGGTCCATCGTCCTCGGCATGCGTCATACTACGAAGCCGTCGCTGGCTGACCGCATCGCCCTGTACAGCCTTTGGCTGATTTTTCCGTTGAGGCTTCTGGCAGAGAGCTTTACGGCCGATCTCAGCGGCGGAAGCTTCCTCACGGTTCCGGTGAACCATCTGTGGCATCTGATTTTCGGCGACAAATTGTTCTTCATGCCTGTCTGGTGGGCTTATTCCATCTGCCTGGGCCTGTTTTTCGCCGCAATGCCGTTCAGCCGTTACATGCATATCCTTACCGAGGTGTTGTGGATATTGCTGCGCAATGCCGGTCTCAAGCCTAGTCATCCGCGAAAGGGTGTGGCCGAGGCCGAGATTTACGCATGTTCCAGCTGCGGTCTGTGCCTGGATGCGTGCCCGATGAATGTCCAGAAGAAGAATCTCAAATATTCGTCGGTGTATTTCATCCGTTTCCTGCGTCGTCACAATGAAAAGAAAATCAATGACATAGCAGAGAAATGCCTCATGTGTGACAAATGCCATGCGCTTTGTCCGGTAGGGGTGGATGCACCGGCGCTCCGCAGGGCCCAGAGGGCTACCGTCAATAATTCATTGGTATACGATTATTCTTATCTGAAGTCGTGCCAATCGGCTGCCGCAATTTCCGGTTCTTTCAATGCTGGGGTTTCGGAGACCATGGTGCCTTCCGCTCCTGAAGTGATGTATTTTGCCGGATGTATGACCCATCTTACGCCGCGGATCATAAAGTCCGTGGAGAAAGTTTTCAAGGCGGCTTCGGTGAACTATGTCTTTGCGGACAGGGACGGAGGGATCTGTTGCGGCAGACCGCTGATGCTGGCCGGCAAGACTTCTGCAGCACAGGAGACAATTGCTGCCAACAAGAAGATGATTCTGGAATCAGGTTGCCGGACATTGGTCCTCTCCTGTCCTATATGTTATAAGATTTTCAAGGAGGAGTACGGGCTGAAAGACATTGAGGTACTGCATTATACGCAGTATATCAAGCGTCTGGTGGATGAGGGCAGATTAAAACTGAACGCCGGCGGGGACAGCATTGTCTATCATGATCCGTGCGAACTTGGCCGCGGTTGTGGCGTCTACGCGGAGCCTCGCAATGTGCTTTCGCAGGTCGGTACGCTGGTGAAGGCCGGCAAGGAGGGTGATGAGAGCGTTTGTTGCGGCGGCAGCTTGGGCAGTCTGACGCTGGATGCGCGTGACCGTGCCAAGATTACGGAGTCGTCGCTCGCGAACCTCGTGGTGAACAAGCCGCAGACGATCGTCACTGCGTGCCCGCTCTGTCTGATGACTTTCTCGGGTCCTGCCCTCGATGCGGTCAATGCCGAAGGCAATCCGGTGAAGGTCAATGATTTCGCGGAGGTCGTTTCACGGAGTGTCTCAATATAGCACGGTAGGATCGTTCACGTGGTCGCTTGAGAGAAAATCGAAGTGCCCGTCGTGGTAGGTCCAGGTATAAAGGACGCCCGTAGTGGCGTCTTTTATCGTTACCGTCTGGCGGAATACCCTGCTGGAGCGGATGTCCCGTTTCGCCGTGACCATTTCGCCCAGGCATCTCCATCCCGTTCCTGTAAATCCGAACACATATATGGCGAGACCGTCTCCCGAGGCGGACCTTGCGCCTATTACAAGTTCGGGCTGTCCGTCGTCGGTAAAGTCGTGCGGACCGACTGCATATTCATTGGTTTTCAATTCATTGGCACCGTTGTAACCGATTTTCGGGTAGGTCGCGGATGTCGGCATGTTGGGCTTTCCGTCAATGAAAAGGATGCTGCGTTTTCCCGCCGCGTCTTCCACGGCCGTGACAGTGCTGCTGTTATAGTAGAATGTCATCACCTTGAATGACTTGCCGGATGTGCTGAAGGATGTTGCCTTGCCGGCAGCTCCGCATTTGTCCGCAATGAAGGAATATCCGTCTTCAAGTCCGGATATGAACGTACTGCCTTGTGCGGCAGCGCTTATGGAAAAGGCCATCGTGATGACGGCGGCGATAAGTCTGGAGTATTTCATAACGGCGCCAAAGTTACGGATTAATCGTAATATAAAAAAAGCCGGCCCGAGGAGTCGGACCGGCAGGATATTTTGTGAGTTTGATCAGTTCACTTTCATAAGAGGAACATCGAAATGCTTGATGCTCACCTTCCCTGCTTTAGGATCCCTATGGTTAGGAGTAGAGTCCACGATAGGGGAGGCATTCAACTTGTAGTAGAAAAGAAGTCCTTCACTATTGGCATCTACACCCAGCATATTCTCCTTGATCTGGTTTGCTGTACGTGGAACAGTCCAGAGACGGACTTCGCTCATCATACCGTTGAACGGACGTTCACCCCACATGAAGTTAGGTACGAGACCGATGCTGAATCCTTCAGTTCCGGTAACAAGTTTCTCCGGCATTGCGGAGAGACCTGCCTCGCTTGCTTTTTCACCATTTACGTAAATGGTAGCCGTGCCTTTAGGGCCATCGCAGACGAGTGCGACATGATACCATTTGTTAGCCTCAAGCTTAGGACCGAGGAAGTCCACTTTTCCTGCAACCTGAAGCTGATTCTTCGGTACTGTCGGAGTGTCACCTATACGGAGAATCAATACACCTTCACAACCCATGATTGTAGAGTTGTTAGTGAAATGATCGACATTAATGAGCGCCTCATACGTGCAAGACTCGAATTTGTCATTGTCGGTAATAGGTGCAGTAATGTAATCTTTTCCAGCAAAGTAGTCTTGGGCGAAGTTGCCGAAGTCGAAAATCTTGATAGGCTTCTTTATGATGAAATATGAAGTCTCGGAACCTTTGATGACGTCACAAGATGATGATACGATGCGGACAGGAAGAAGATATTTCTTGCCTTCGATGATGGACGATGCGTCGTCAATGCTGATTTTTTACAGACTCGGAGTAGATGCTGCCGGCCTTGATGCTGGCAACATTGGAAAGAAGCTTGGCGCCAGGAAGCGGCTCCAAAGTTGTTCCGTTCTTTTCGTTGAACTCCTTTATCGCAGATTCATCCGCAATCTCGTATGTTATTTCCACGTTCTCATCCTTGGCGGAAGTGAGTCGTGAAGTCAAATCGAAGGAGATTGCGTCATTGCCATCCACTTCAATCGTGCTCTTGGCATTCTCGAAATATACCTTGGACTCCAGCAATTTGTCCTCAAGATTGTCGCATGCTGAAAAAGCCATTACGAGAGCGCCTGCAGCTATATATTTCAATATATTTTTGTTCATAATCCGTTAGTGGTTATTGCTGTTATTCTTTGTTTTCACCAGTCTGCTCCTTCATTCTTTCCTGGAATACCTGCTGGTTTATCTGGATAGCCTTGCGCATGTACTTGTAGTCAGGAGCATTGTCATAGTCCTTCTGGAAACGATATGCTCCGACTCCGCCCTTGTATCCTTTCTCCGGCATAAGCCTTGCCTGTTCAAGGAGATTACCTCCGGTCAATGCATAGGCCTCGAAGTTTTCGGTGATGATGATCTTCTCAGGAGCTGCAGCAGCATAGCTGAAGGAGTACCAATCTCTGCCGTAGTTCTGGACGATCCAGTAGTCAATGTATTCGTCGACCGTTCCCATCAATGAGCCGACGCTTCCGTCCACGCAAAGCAGTTTGTGTCCTTTCTTTTCAGGGTCACTTGCAGGTCCGATATATTTGCCCATCTCCTTGATAAGAACGACGATCGTGCGGTTGTCGAGTGTACCGTCATGGTCGTTGGTACCGCTACCAAGCTCCCAGTCGATGTCGAAACCGTCCCACTCGCTGGTGAACAAGCTGTCGCACAATGCTTTCGCATAATTCTTGATGGCCGCGTCAAGTTCTTCCTTATTGCTGAAATCGTGAGATTTGAAGCCCCAGAAGTCCCAACGTGCGAACTTTATTTCCTGTGAAAGTTTTGAGTCAGGCCAGCTCTCTGCCTCAGCCTTCTTGTAGATATCTTCGTAGATATAAGCAGGAGTCCTGCCTTTACCGACATGGGATATGAGGCTGACTTCCATCAACTTGACGCCCTTTACCTTCTGGACGAATTCCTTGTCGGCCTTCTGCTCAGGAGTGATTTCATATCTGTTAGGGGCGCCTGACCACATGGAAACGATATCCATGCTGTCCGGAATTGACGAGAGATAACCTCTTCTCTGGGTTCCCGTAGGGTTCCAGTCGGAGAACCATCCGAACGCTACCGGACGGGCGTGATTCTCACTGGTTTTCTTGTAGTTGCGGAGGTTTTCGTAGTAAGCCTCGCTCTCCGCATTGTTCATCGTATTGTATCCGCCGATGTGGTCAACTTCCATTTTCTCCACATCTGTACAGGACACTGCAAGCATTCCTGCTGCAGGGATGATGAATAACAGTTTCTTTATGATGTTCATAATTATTCAATTATTAATTGTTATTTCTTGCAGTCCCACCAGAGACGGGTTGTAGGCGAGTCTTTGCCTCCGAGTTTGGAGAGAGCGTCCTGATAGTTCGCTTTGTCCTGCTCTGACTGGTAGAAGCTTTCAGGATACATCATTCTGCGGATTCTGTCTTCTTTGGTGACACCGTATCCTGTTCCTCTGTTGTCTCTGACCTGGTTGAGAACCGGATATCCTGTTCTTCTCCATTCTGTCCAAGCTTCCTGTCCGTTAGGGTACAGCGCAATCCATTTCTGGATCATGATTTTCTCAAGTTTCTGTTCGGTTGTCCCGCTGAACTCTGTGGTTGCTTCAGTAGGAGCCGGTGCAGTGTAGCTGAAAATGCTGACAGCCTCCGGTCTTAATGAGGTCGTGAGATATGCATCTGCTGCTGCAGCAGAAAGACCGTTCTCTTCGAATGACATTTCCACACCTTTCTTGTAAAGATCGGCAGCATCACCGAATTCAGGCCATACGAGAGCAGCCTCTGCTTTCAGGAAGAGAACCTCTGATGTACGCATCCAGTATGTAGGAGTGTCTGAGGTCATGTTAGGGAGGGCAGCTTTTGCGTATGTTCCTTTCGGGTAGGCTGTACCTGAAGGAATCGGAGCATATTTCTCACCGTCAAAGCCGGTCAATGCAGATGGATATGTCGGGCTAGGCTTCATGTACTTGCCAAGACGAGGGTCGTGGTATCCGTTCAGGTAAGCATATACGGAAGTAGCCACGCGGCACTCTTCATAGCTCTCGGCAAGGTACTGGATGTTGTTCACGAAAACATATCCTGCACCTTTGCTCATCTGTGCAGCATCATTGGCAGCAGTCATGAGTCCTATGTGCTGGCTCAATGCTTCTCCTACCCACTGCTTCGACATTGCCTCGTCAGCATATCTGATGCGCATCGCGAGTCGGAGCATGAGGGAGTTGGCGTATTTTACCCACTGTCTTGCAGAGCCTGCGTAAACGGCATCATAATCGGCAACGATCGTAGAGTTCGTCTCTGCATACGGAGTGAGGACTTCGATGGCTGCCTTCAGGTCCTTGAACATAGCGGTGTAGACATCCTTTTCCGAATCGAAAGGAATTACGAGCGCCATCTCTCCTGCATGAGTGTAAGGGATAGGTCCGAATGACTCAAGGGTCTTATGCCAGCATGAAATCTTGAGAATTTCCGCCAATGCGAATACTTCAGGGGCATTGAGCTTCTCGGAAGTAGCCTTTATCTTTTTCCATGAAGGAAGAACATTGGTATAAGAGTCTTTGTATGTGGCACTTAACCAACCGTTGTTGAGATAATATGTCGTATTGTTGTTTCCGCCGCCCCAGTTGTTGTCCTGGCCGAAATAGCCGCTCCAGCAGTCTGCGGAAAGATGGTATGCGATCTGATACTCGTTGATCATATCGGTACGGTCGGCCTGTGTTCCTACAGGAAGCACATATCTTTCCATGGTGGTAATGTAACTTCCGAGAGAAAGTCCGTCCATCTTTCCCATTTCATCGGTCATCTCGTAAGGGTTCGTGTTGATTTCCTCGTAGTTGCATGATGCGGCGAGAGAAAGCACGGAGATGCCGGCAAGGAATTTTATTATAGTGTTCTTTTTCATTGATATCAGAATTTAAACTTGAGACTGAATGCATAGCTTCTCACGCTTGGCTGCATGAAATAGTCATTGCCCTGTCCGTATGTGGCGGTCGAAGGAGTGAGCTCCGGATCGAACGGTGCCTTGCAGTAGATTACCCAAGGGTTGTTTGCCATGACGGAGAGCGTGAGGTCCTTCAATACGTTCTTGAACCACTTGTTAGGGAATGTGTATGCCAATGTGAGTTCCTGGAGACGGATGTTTGTGGCGCTGTAGAGGTAGTAGCCGGAGGTCTGGTAATCACCGGTACCTATCTTCTTGTAGTAAGTCTCTGCGTCTACCAAGCCCTGTCCAGGGAGCATTGCGCCGCCTGCCAGACGAGCATCGCCGGAAGCCTTGGAAACTCCGAATCTGTCGAGGATGGCCTCAGTGGATGAAGTTACCACGCCACCGAAACGGCCGTTGAGAAGGAAGCTGAATGTCAGACCCTTCCAAGAGAAGGAGTTGTTCCATCCGAGCGTGAAGTCAGGAGTGGTATGACCGAGGTATACCGGCTCACCTTTCTCCAAAGTATAAGTGCCGTCAGATTTGATTTCCACAAATCCCTGGCTGTCCTTCTTGAGGAAAGTATTGGCGTAGATATCATTGATGCTGCCGCCTTCCTTGAGGATTACGCGACCGTTCTCTTTCAGAACTTCAGGGATGTTGATCGGCTCAAGGCTGACGTCAGTCTTGTAGTCGTGAACCATCTTTTTGATTTCGTTCTTGTTGCGTGAGAATGTCAGGTTCGAGGAAATACGGAAATCCTTGAATTCATTGAAATAACCGAGGGAAGCTTCCCATCCGCGGTTTTCTACGTCACCGGCCTGCAGGTAGATCTGCTTGTACCCGGAGTACTCAGGGAGATTACCGAGGAAGGTCTGGTTGTAGGTGTTTGAGTGATAGTATGTTACCTGTGCGCGGAGATTGTTCCAGAGACGGAGTTCGGCACCTGCCTCATAAGAACGTGTGCGCTCGGCCTTGAAGTCTGTGAAAGGATAGATACCTGTTTCCTGTGCGATACCGCCCTTGATAGGTGTGGTGATGGTGCCAGGGGTAAGACCTGAACGTGAAATAGGAGCACCTACTTCAGTATAAGATCCGCGGACCTTCAAGTAAGAGAACCATTTAGGCATGTTCACCATTTCCGAGATAACTGCGGAAAGACCTACTGAAGGGTAGAAGAATGACGGGTTGGCGGTGTTTACCAGACGGGAGTTCCAGTCATTTCTGCCGGAGAGCGTGAGGTAAAGCATGCTTCTCCATCCGAGTTCGAGGTTGCCGAAAATGGCATTGTTACGTACGCGGCTGTATCCGCCGTCCTCGATAGGGGATGCCTTCGGGTTGTCAATGTTGCCGAACGCGAAGAGGTTAGGGACGAGCTTGAGCGGTCCTCTGTAGCCCTTGGTAGCTGACCAATAGTTGGAGTAGCTGTAACCGAGGTTGGCTGTCAGGTGGAATTGTCCGAAACCTTTGTCGATGTTGAGCATTGCGTCAGCATATTCCTGACGGTCCTTGAAGCTTGCCCACTCGTAAAGACCTTTGTTCGAGCCTTCCGTGAAGACGACATTGGTAGAAGCGTAGGCTTTTCTTTCTGTCTCGATTGCTGAGTCGTCGAAACGGTAACGGGCAGAAATGTTGAGCCAGTCGAGAATCTTGTATGTAGCTCCGACGTTGAACATATAACGGTTCTTCGTGCTTGGAGACATGTCGCGGTATGCTGTCCAGTAAGGGTTGTCCGGTCCGAAGTCATCGTCCTTGATAGGCCAGTACTGCTCGTAGAGGTTACGGCTGGTATTGTATCTTTCGAATGATTTTACCGCATTCCAGTTTTCTCCCCTCGGGAACAGGTAAGCTGCCATCACAGGGTTCTGATAACGTCCCTGTGAAACCATGTTCTGGTCTGTCTGGTGAACGTAGGACGCTCCGAGATCGAGAGTCAGCTTGTCGTTCAGGAAAGTAGCTGTGTTGCGGAATGTGAGGTTCAACCTGTTGTACTTGTTGTTAGGTACGATACCTTTCGCATTGGTAGAAGAAATGGATGCGTAGGTCTGGTTGTGCTTCGTTCCGGTCGTGAGCGTCAGCGCATTGATAAGATTGAGGCCTGTCTGGAAGAAGTCTTTCTTAGGGTCGTAATCTACAGGGGTCTGGAGCTGGTTTCCCCAGCTTTCGTATGCGTCTTCCTTGTTTCCGTAGATATTCTGGAACTCAGGGGTCATGTATGCCTTGCTGAATTCCGAAGTGGAAGAGAAGGAAATGTTGAGCTTGCCTTCCTGGCCTTTCTTGGTAGTGATGAGGATGACGCCGTTTGCTGCGGATGAACCGTAAAGCGCTGCTGCTGAAGGACCTGAAAGAACGGAGATGCTCTCGATGTCCTCAGGGTTGAAGTCTGCGATACCTTCAGTCGTAGCCTTGGTGCCGCCGATTACTTCGTTTCCTGTTCCGAGGGTGGTGTTCACGAGTGGAATACCGTCTATCACGTAGAGGACGTTGTTGTCACCTTCGATTGATTTGGCACCACGCATCACGACTCTGGTCGCTCCGCCGACACCGCTTGAACTGCGGTTGATCGTCACGCCGGCTACCTTACCGTTCAATGAATTGACGAAGTTCGCGTCTTTCACGCGGAGAAGCTCGTCAGCTTTCACTTCCTGAACGTTGTAGCTCAATGCCTTTTCAGCTCTTCTGATACCGAGTGCTGTGACTACGGTGCCTTCGAGAAGTTCGTTTGAAGTCTTGAGAACTACATCTACCTTGGCTTCGCCATTCCATGTAATCTCGGTGTCTTCATATCCGAGGAGTGTGAAAATGAGAACATTACCTTTTTTGACTCCTGAAATGGAGTATGTTCCGTCGGCTTCGGTAATAACGCCGCCGTTGCCGTCTTTGATCATTACGGCTGCTCCGGCTACCGGGCCTTGGCTATCTGTGACGGTTCCTGACACGGTTCCGCCTCCCCCGACTGGGGTATTTTCCTGTGCATAAGCATCAGGAGAGAACACATTCAGCCCCGCAAAAGCAATGAGTGCTGCGCAGAATTTTAGAAATGTGTGCTTCATCGTTTTTAGCATAAAAAATAGTGATTGATTAATAGTTTTATCTGCCAATTGGTTTTATTAGCAGACGGCGCAAATATAGTTTGTTTTTGTAACTTATGCAAATAACGTTTTACTAACTCTGCCTTTTTTCTTCACGTTACCCTCACCCTAAATCCCGGGTCTCGGGAATGGACCTGCTTTCGGCATGGCGGGCTTTAACGTCGGTGGTTCGCATTGCTGAACTTAAAATTTTTTCCGAGTATTTTTTTCGTGTCGTAAATCCTGATTGGGCTTGTTGTTTTTGTTTAAAAAACGGCCTATTTTTTAACCGGTCTCGTGAATTTTGAAAAACGGTTAAAAAAGAGGCCGATATTTTTACAAAAATGCGCGGCCGGCTTTCGGACGGGTGCGGGTGTGTGTTCAGAACACCTCGATCGTGTAGCCGGTGCGGAAAATCTGTCCCGGCGCAAGAGCATTGACAAGATCCTTTTCGTCGAGCGGGCCGGTGAAACCTTTCCTGTCGCAGCGGCCGTACCATGGTTCAATGCATACGAACGGGGCATTGAGTCCTGCCGGCGACCACATGCCCAGGGCCGGCGAGTCGAACTCCACCGATACGAACGGCTCTCCCACGCAAGATTCCAGCACGACTTTCGAAACCTGCTGATTTTCAATGATAAGCGCGTCGCGGTCGAAAGTGGATGTCGTCAATGGCAGTTTTCCTTCCGGTGTCTCCAGTTCGTAAACATGCTCCGTGTCGGCGCATCCTTTTTCAGAAATGAGAATGTATTTCAATGTCTCCAGAGGCTTCATTTCTCCGTTTTCTCCACGTTTGTAAAGCCGGAATGCTCCTCTCTCCTCCGTGTCCGGATTGAAATCGGGATAGTAGAATGCCGGGTGCGCTCCAATCTGGAAATACATTGTCTTCCCGTCATTGTTGCTGACTTCCCACATTACCTGTATCTTATTGCCTGTCAGCTTGTAGCCGATTTTCAATGTGAATGCGTACGGGTATTTTGCCAATGTTTCCGCATCGGACTTGAGCTCGTACCACAATGTATTTTCGTCCGAAGAAACCAGATGGAAATCCATGTCTCTGGCGAATCCGTGCTGTTCCAGCGAGTATTCTTTTCCGTCAACTCTATATTTCTTGTCCCACAGGCTGCCGACGATAGGGAAGAGCACGGGTGCATGGCGTTTCCAGAAAGCAGGGTCCGCCTGCCAGATGAATTCTCTTCCGGAATGGTCTCTGATGCTCCATAGTTCAGCACCGTGTCTGTCTACCTTAATCGACAATATGTCGTTCTTCAGTGTTATCATATCATGTGTTTTGAAAGTCGGTCCGGCAAATTTAGTAAAAATTTCAAGCTGTATATCGTTTTAATGGGAAAATGTTAATGAGATTGGCGGGAATCCGCAATGTTTTGCCGGTGATTTATCACATTTTCCTGGTTGTGCCGGCGGCTAATGGTAAAATTGTCGGATGAATTCCAATCATATAACGTATGAACCCGCTTCCTGTAACCGTCGGGCAGGACGCGGCAACGCTCTGTTTTTAGAGATGCTGATTGTCAATGAGTTATAAAACGTGGCGTGGAAACGCAGCCAAAAAACGCCCTCGTTTCCACGCTACGGTAGGAATGGCATTTGATTAGCAATAAGTTACAGAATCGGGCGTGGCCGCGTCCCGCTGGGTTGTCTTGCGGCAATCTCGGAGACGTTTTACTTCGTCCTGGCAGTGGGGTTGTGGCAACCCCGGAGATGCTTACCGCTTCCTCCCGACAGCCGCTCGTGATTCCCTTCATCCATGGATTTGTTTGATTCCGTCAGATCTCGTGTGATTGTCGTGGAGCGCAACTGGCGGAGTGTGAGTAAGTTAGGTGTTTTCAGAGTTGTGGAAACTGTAACTCTGGAAATGGTTAATCAGTTATGGAGCAGGGACTTATGCGCCACGCCCTATGTAAAAATGGACCAGCAAATGACCCAGTAAGTGACCCAATAAATGGACCAGTAAACTTGACGGAACGGCAGGAACTGATTATGCAAATGTTTGCTGAGGACAAATGCCTGAGTAAAGGAAGGCTTTGTGAAAAAAAACGGGACTTCCTGTTGCAACAGCTATATGCGAGACGGCATTCCTAAATAAATAAACTTTTATGGAAGCTATATGCTGCCGGGCGATGCGTAAGTGTTTCGGAGGTGCGTGGCGATGCTGCGCGATGTGGCGGGACGCGGCCACGCTCTGTTTTTAGAGGTGTTGATTGTCAATGAGTTATAAAACGTGGCGTGGAAACGCAGCCAAAAAATGCCATCGTTTCCACGCTACAGTAAAAATGATATTTGATTATCAATAAGTTACAGAATCGGGCGTGGCCGCGTCCCGCCGGGCGGACTTGCGGCAACCCAGGAGGCGTTTGCGAAGAATCATTTGATTCCCCTGATTGAGTTATAATGTGGCTTAATAATATTGTGAAGCTCCATCATTGTGTTATACATACAATCAAACTGTCTTTGCCAGTCAGACTGGTCCCTGAAGTCCGCTTCTAATTTAACATTGATATAGGACACTTTTTTATCATCCAGCCTTTTCCACTCCACCTTCTTGCAATTCAAAGCGTCAATCTGACTCTTACAGTTTTTTTCAACAAAATCATATCTTTCTTTATTCTGTTCTGGATTGTCACTACAGAAATAAACTTGAACGCCTATCCAGTTTTTAATGGTGAGAACACATGCATAGTGAAACCCTGTAATCCCTGCCCTAAAATTGCACCAGTGATCGGTAGTAGCGTTACCATGGGTGAGAATGTCCAAGTGCTTATTATTCAAGTAATCATGGAGGTCACTCCAGAATTCCAGCCTCAATTTCTCTGTCTCAGTATCACCAGCTACCTGTTTCTTTATGGATTTGGACCAGTTGTTAGGTTTTGCCACAATATCAAATTGCGGAGCCGGCGCGCTATCTCCAATCTTGAAAAGCCTTACCTCTATGCCAAAGAAATTATAGTTGTCATCGGTGATGCTGTTCAGCCAGTCAATTGCAGCCCTGTGCTCTTCATCAAAGGTTTTGGCAATCCAAATTGCGGTGTATGCATCAAGTCCGGAGCAGTAAGTAATAACTTTTCCGAGATGGTCGTGGTCAGTCTTTTCCAGCTGATTTTCAATGACTACACATCTGTCGGTATTGATGTCTTTACATAGAATGTCCGCAGAGAATGTTCCTACCTTGGCCTCTTTCTCCTGAACTTCCAGCTCCATACCTACTATTTCGCCGAGAAGATTGATGTTGTCATCCTCTGCAAGCCAAGGAGTAAAGTCCCGGGCTTCGTCTTTCCAGTAGTTCCTTAATTCTACCTTTTCCAGTTTTCCAAGTGGTGTTTTCATATATATTAGTCTTTTAATTGTCAAGCTACCCATCAATATCCCTGGACGCTCATATCCATGAAATGATTGAGCAGGATTGAAAGAATCCTTGTCATATGCGTTAGCAAATGCGCACCTTGTCTCAAGAGGTCCGCGCTATGCCACAAATCGTCTTTCAACTGTTTCAGTTGTATATCTGTCATTTTATGGATTGTTTCTGGTGTTGCTAATCGGTACAAATATACTGTTTTCTTATGGAAAGACGGACCAATTTGGCCCGTCTTGTGCTTCGAAAGCAGTGTTTTTGGCCCGATTCAGGATCAAGAGATTATTTTGTCATGATAGAAAATATTTTCAGGTTAGATTTACGTCGTTAACTTTCCTGAACTCTCCGGTCGAGTCTGATTGTTCCATCTCAATCCTTTTACATAAATAATTCCTTTTAATTTGTTTGCTTGGAACGAAGGAGTTGTTTAACTGCTCTCATGTTTTTGTTTTCATCCCAAGTATAATAGCCATTATTGCCATACCATTTCTCTATGTCGTTAAGTTCTTTAGCAAGGGATTCCCGATCTTCTACAGTGCCGGCTTTAAGAAGGGTATTGATTTCTTGCACTCTTTTGTACAATGTTTCCCGGACGTCTTTTTGTTTAACAGCGGGTTCAGTATCTGTTGTCGAATATTTTGTTTCTGTTGTATCGCCTTTATAAATGTCAGTTGTGTCTTCTTCGAAACCGATCGCATTATTTGTTTTTCTACCGGTGTTTATAAACTCAACTACTGACGCAGTTGCTGTTAATTTTTTCGTAATTACGATTCCAAACACCCATAATTTTGTTGTTGTTTTAATACGGATGTCAGCCAGCGCTTGATTTTGCTGTAGTTGCGCTGATGTTTTCAGTTTTTCCACAACGTCAGCTGTTGCGCGTGAGGATAACCCTCCGATGCAAAAAACATAAAGAGACGGGACTTCAGCTGTAACAGTTTTTACAAATCTAAAGTTACCTTGATTAAGAGCTACTGAATTAGGAGTGGTGATGTTAGTCAATCCCCCGCAAGAGCACAACAAAATAGCAGTTAACGGAATCAAAAAGAATTTCTTCATGATGCTTTATTGGTTTAATGAGTATAATAGGTTTGTCTCATATAGGAATGGTCTGGCTTTTAATTTGAATAGTCAGGTCGATATATCCCAATGCGAAACAAAAATAGTAATATTTTTTAGTATTTCGAGATTTAGTTTTCTTCATGCCCCTGTTGTCGGTTGATTATGGTCGGAATCGTATAGTCGATACAGGATGTGGAGTGTAACTTGCGGAGTGTGAGTAAGTTAGGTGTTTTAAGAGTTGTGGAAACTGTAACTCTGGAAATTGTTAATCGGCTATGGCGCAGGGACTTATGCGCCACGCCCTATGTGTGTCGTCCTGAAAAAAGTTTACCAAAAAAAGTAAACTTTTATGGGGGCAAAATGCTGCCGGGCGATGCGTAAGTGTTTCGGATGCACTTATGCTACAATGTCTTATATTCCAAAATTTCAAATAGGTAACGAAACAGTAACGATTTTCAGACGTTGGGCTTGTCCAACTTTGACCGCTGTTTGTCTGCCTAACTTTCGGGTTCAAAGATAAGTCTTTCTTTTGAAATACGCAAATCATTGATAATAAATCTTCTGCGATTAGTGCAAGGTGCAAGCTATATATATAAATATATACTTGCACCTTGCACTAAAAATTTTGTCATTTAGCGAATTTGCTATAATTTTGTGTGAACTAATGATTTCAATAAATGAATGATTTAACATGAAACAATTTAATTTGCAATTTGCCAACCATTCGAAATTAGAACAGCTAAAGCTGTTCTTTTTGGAACATGGCACTTATATCGAACTCAAAAAGGGCGAACAGTTCTCTATTCAAGGTAAAATGAACTGCCGGGGGGCTTATATTGAAAACGGTTTATTGAGATATACCCGTGTGGATGAAAGAGGAAATATACATATAGTAGGATATACTTTCTCCGAAGAATTTGCAGGAAGTTTATGTACACTTATAGAACCTAATCAACCGTCATTAGTAACAATTGAAGCTGTTTGCGATTCAAAGATTTACTATCTACCGTATTCAAAGTTAGAGGATTTTTTTGCTACAAATGCCGAGACAGCACAAATAAAGTGCGCTCTTGTCGAACAATCCTACTCGTTAATGTATCATAGATTATTGGATATGTACTGTAAAACTACGGAAGAACTTTATCTTGATTTATTGAACAGATGTCCCGACATTCAAGAATATATTACGTTAAAAGAGATAGCCTCTTTCTTGCAAGTCACACCGGAAACTGTTAGTCGTATACGTTGCAAACTGAAGAAATAACTTATCCTTTAACATACTTTATATTAGGGTCTTGACAATTGTCAAGACCTTTTTTATTTATTCTTCCGTATTTTGCATTCACTATTTAATAATATTGATATGATACGTAAATTAACACAAGAAGAATATAACAATGCTGCCGATTTATCTTATCAAGTATGCATGGAAAGGAATGATTTCACCCAAGAAGGTATTGAAACCTTTAAAAGCTTCGTGTATGACACATCGTTGATGAATACGCTTGACATATATGGTGCTTTTGACAATCATCTATTGATAGGAATAATCGGTGTACATCGGGAAAGGCAACATATATCCCTCTTCTTTGTCTTGCCGCACTATCATCGGCGAGGAATAGGAACATTGTTATTTGACTATATGATGAGCAATTGTAATTTTACTTATATAACAGTTAATTCTTCAACCTATGCAGAAACTTTTTATACATCTTTAGGCTTCAAAAAAGTGGGTGAAAAAGAGATTAATAAAGGTATTGTTAGTATCCCTATGGAGAGAAACATATAATTATTGCCAATCATTTAAAAGAGATAAGATGAAAAAGAAAATTACTTTATGTATGGTGCTTTCCACATTTATTATTTGCGCCATGTTATGTCTGACAAATTGTAGTAACGACGATGCTCCTACTTCTGTCTTCACCCCCGAAGCCTTGAAGCAAACTACTTGGCAAGCGCAAATGACCGTGTACAATATCGAAGATGAGATAGACTACACAAAACAATCCATTCTTCAATTTACCAACGAATCAGAAGGCATTTATACAAGAACGAACGAAGAAGACGGATATATGTGGAACACAGATTTTACTTACCAAGTAAATGGAAAAATCATCACGTTCGACAACATAGCAGGTCCATGGACGGTGCTGGAATACACAGGAACACACCTCGTAATGGAAGCCTATAATCCCAATAAGATGGTGTGGACATTGGAGAAGATGTATTAACCTAAAAATAGCGGATATGAAGATTTCAACAATTCTCTTTTTCTGCCTACTAATGACAGCTTGTATGCAGACAAAATCTTTTCACCGGATAAACGGCTGGTACTACGTAACATCACAGACTACAGACAGCCTTTCACTAACACCTTTCCTTACTGTTAAGGATTTCGATACTTTACGTTTGGAAACTGATGCTTTTGGACACTCGGTCATTACCGGTGTCTTCCTCCAAAATAAATCGCCTATATGGAGAGAAGCCACAAAAAAGAGTATAGGAAAGCGTATCGCTTTCGTTTTCAATGACACAGTGATAACTGCCCCTCTGATTAATATCCCCTTAGAAAGCGGACATTTCCAAATTTCCAATCCGCATGGATATGATTTGGAACGTATCTTTAAGGAGTTACAAAAAGAGAAGAAATAGAATAAGGTTATTCAATAAAATGAAAGAAGATTTTGATAAACTCCTATCGGAAATAGATGTAGAGATTGCTAAAATCGACCTCTACGGCAATGATATTATCGAAACCTCTCTTTCAATAGTACGTCACTTACAAAGTATCATCACTGGGTTAAGAAATGAATTGCAAACCTACACTTTCCCCACACAAGAGGATGAAATACGCTTTTTCAAAGTTCAAAAACCGGAACTATTGGGGCGGCTTCTCTATTTCCACAAAATATGTCGTATAGAAATGCAATGTCCTAATGGGAGTAACGAAGTTATCAGAAAGCATCTTATCGCAGAACTGGATAATCTGACCTATTTCTTCAATCGGAATTTGGACTTTTACCAGTATTATCGTTCACACTCTACCATGTATGATAAATACTACTTTGTACGAGGGAAGGCAGATATTCGGCTATGCGCTGATAGCGCACAATTCGATAAAGACCCGAATTTTTCAACAGGGTACGACTATACGGTAGCCAAGATATTAGCCAATGAAATGTTGCGTATTTACCTAAATCAGCGATTACAGTTATTAGAGAAAAAGCAACTGACAAACGATATAAAAATATCATTGTCGGACTTCAAACTGAAATGGACTGGCACAAAATCGGAAGCGATAGAATGGGGATATGGATTGTTTGCCGCTAAAACGCTGAATTATGGCAACGCTACAATAAAAGAGGTTATGGCATTTGTCGAAACTGCCTTTGACATAGAGCTGGGCGACTATTACCGAACATATCTTAGCCTTAAAAACCGGAAGAAAGACCGAACGGCTTTTCACATTCATAATGGAGCAACTGCAAAAGCGCATGGATGATGATTTGTAAATAAGTACTTTAGCTGATTGAAAAACTACCAAGTTACTACCAACGTGGTAGTTTTTCTTTTTATACAAATGGAGCACATGAATAGGAATAAAAACTATTTTTCACCCCTAAAATCACCCTGAAAAAAATTTCAACCAAGTTGGTAGAACCTTGTATTTTTTATCTTACAGAAAGATGCAATTTTGCGGCAAATCAATTAGTTACCATTATGGAAATAATAACATTCGAGTCCAAAGCCTATAAGGAACTGGACAACAAGATTACCGCTATTGCCGATTACATCTTCAATCATGCGGAAATGGCAAAGCAAAGTGAAGAAGATATGTGGGTGGACAGCTATGAGGTCTGCACGTTTCTGAAAATAAGCGAAAAGACCCTACAACGCCTGCGGGTGTCGGGTACTATCGCCTATTCCAACATCAGGGGACGCTATTTCTACAAGGTCAGCGAGATACGCCGGATGCTGGAAGAACGCCTGATAAGGAGCAACAAAGAGAACATCGACAACCTGATAACCAACCACCAACTGTATGCTAAGGAAAGAGGAAATCTTAGAAAGAACAAGTAACGGGCTGGCGATATTCAAACACTACCTGCCCGGAAACTGGCGCATAGGTCGCAACTTCCTTAACCCGCTGTACGAGGACAGCAAGGCTTCCTGCAACATCTACTTCGACCGCCGGAGCAGCATCTACAAGATGAAAGACTTCGGCAACGACAGTTACAGCGGCGACTGTTTCTTCCTCGTGGGGCAGTTAAAGGGGCTGGACTGCAACCGGGCGGCTGACTTCGTGGAGATACTGGAAATCATCGACCGGGATTTAGGCTTGGGGCTGGCTTCCGGCACTCCTGTTTCCATTCCTCCGGCAACCGTCCACCGGACAGTATCGGGCAAAACCGAAGAAACACCCGAAAAGCCCGTCAAGCCCTACCAGTTCCGGGAACAGAAGTTTCCGCTTGCCGAACTGGTGTACTGGCAACAGTACGGCATCACGCCCGAACTGCTGGAACGTTACAAGGTCTGTTCGCTCCGGGAGTATCACAGCGAAACGGCAGAGGGCAAACCGTACACCTACACTTCATCGGTGGCAGAACCCATGTACGGCTACAAGGGCAAACAGCACATCAAGCTGTACCGCCCGTTCTCCACGCCCCGCTTCCTCTATGGCGGCAGCTTCGGCGAAAACTACTGCTTCGGGCTGGAGCAACTGCCAGCAAAAGGCGACACGCTCTTCATCACGGGCGGCGAGAAAGACGTGCTTTCGCTGGCTGCACACGGTTTTCACGCTATCTGCTTCAACAGCGAAACGGTGACTATACCGCCCACGCTGGTATATCGGCTGACGTTCCGATTCAAGCACATCGTCCTGCTCTTTGACATGGACAAGACGGGCAGGGAAAGTTCATGCAAGCAGGAAAAACTGTTGGAAGAATTTGGAGTGAAACGCCTGCTCCTGCCGCTTCCGGGTACGAAAGAGGAAAAGGACATTTCCGACTACTTCAAAGCCGGGAACACCCGTGAAGATTTCCTGAAACTGTTTATCGAATTTTTAGACAACCTGTATAGCGACACATTGATTATGCTAAAATCGTGCGAGATAGATTTCAACAACCCGCCCGCCAAAGCGCAAGAGATTATTTCGGCGGGTGACGTTCCGTTAGGAACACAAGGCAACCTGTTCGGCATCACCGGGGGCGAGGGAACGGGCAAGAGCAATTATGTAGCCGCAATCGTGGCGGGCTGCATCTGCCCGGCTGGTGCGGAAGTAGATACGCTGGGAATACAGATAACCGCCAACGGCAGACACAAGGCGGTCTTGCTCTATGACACAGAACAGTCGGAAGTGCAACTGTTCAAGAATGTAAGCAACCTGCTGGCACGAGCCAAACAGCCGGACAAACCCGATGAACTGAAAGCGTTCTGCCTGACGGGTATGTCACGCAAAGAACGCCTGAACGCCATTGTGCAGAGCATGGATAAGTTCTACTACCAGTACGGCGGCATCCAGTTGGTCGTCATTGATGGCATCGCCGACCTTGTAAAGAGTGCCAACGATGAAGCGGAAAGCGTGGCGGTGATAGATGAACTCTATCGGCTGGCGGGCATCTATAACACGTGTATTCTTTGTGTGCTGCACTTCGTTCCTAACGGATTAAAGTTACGTGGGCATTTGGGTAGCGAATTGCAACGCAAGGCGGCTACTATCCTTTCAATAGAGAAAGACGAAGAACCCACGCAGTCGGTAGTGAAAGCCCTGAAAGTAAGGGAAGGAAGCCCGCTGGACGTTCCTCTGATGCTCTTTGCATGGGACAAGAAAGCCGGGATGCACGTGTACAAGGGGGAAAAGCCCCGTGAAGAAAAGGAGAAGCGCAAGGAAAGGGAACTGGTGAACGTAGCCCGTGACATCTTCGGGCGACAGACACGCATTACCTACATAGACCTTTGCGAGCAGTTGCAGCAGGTTTTGGACATCAAGGAACGTACCGCAAAGAGCTATATCCGCTTCATGCGGGAAAGGGACATCATCACCAAAGACACGGCGAACCAAAGCTGTTTTGTCATCGGTTCATATAATCTTCAATGGAACACAAGCCGCCCGTAGGCTATGGGTCTTGTGTAATTTTAGGTGCTTGTGTCCTGCCCTGTTGTGATAACACGGCAGGATTTTACTATTTACAAGGTTATTCCAGTGATTTTTACTACTTTTTGCAAAAGTAACATAAGAAAATAACGGCGATTGAACAGCCTCGGTTGTGATTTCGTCTTTATATATAACATATACGTTCGCCGAACGTCCCAAAGCGAAAACTGGCACTTTTCAAAATGAGGGGATATTCAGCGCAGGATATGCTATGTTTTATCATAGCGTGGTCTTGCCTGTTTCCTCATTTGGGTATGCCAGTACCTCGCTTTGAAGCAGTGTAAGGTCACGCTTCTTTTTTAGGATATTGGTGGACAGTTAAATGCGGATTATTAAACTGTTTAATACCTAACAAGATGAAACAAATTAAAGCGCACATCGCCGTATCTCTTGACGGGCATACAGCCACGCCGGACCAAGAACTGGATTGGTGCCCCGATGAAGTCAAAAAACTATCATTGGCAAGCATTATATGGTTGTTGATAGCTTGCTAATGGGGGCGAACACCTATAACTACATCTTTGAACACTGGGGCGGGTGGCCGCACAAAAGCAAGCGGTCTTTTGTGGTGTCACACTACGATACCAACGTGACACCGGACTGCGGTGTGGAGTTCCTGACCGAAGAACCGCTGCAAAGGGTCTATGAACTGAAACAGGAAAATGACATGCTGGTGGTGGGCGGCGGCAAGCTGCTTACTTCGCTGATAAAAGCCGGACTGTTGGATAGCCTGACTATCTACACTGTCCCCGTCATGGTGGGCAAGGGTATCGGTTTCATCGGGGAAACATTAGGCTCGGAATGGAAACTGTCGGAAAGCAGGGTGCTGGATAACGGGGTGGTCTGTTCGACCTACCTGTTTGGCGGGAGCGTATAAAAAATGCGCCCGGTTTCCCTCCGGGCGCAACCACTAAAATTTCAATTATCATAAGTGGCAAAACCTATCACAATGAAATTTCAGCGGTAAAGATAGGCTATTTCTTCGGTTTTCCTTTCTTTTCGGGAAATGAAAAGGCGACATTGAACTGTTCGTCCAGCACCAGCGAAGCATCGAAAGCCTTGCCGTTCTTGCCCTTGAAGCCCTTGATTAACCCGGTCTTGCGTTTCGTCACCAGCTCGACAATCTGTTTGTCGGAAAGCTGCTTGTCGCACTTGTTGCGGAATATGGTAAGCGTACAGTCCACGTTGGAACATTTTGCCACTTTCGGGTAAAACAGGATGCGCCCGTTATTGCATTTGGGGCAGGGACAGGTTTCACTGCCCGCAACAGATAATTGTACCGAAAGCAGTTCCGCCGTGATTTGGGCGGCGTACACCTCGATACCCTTTCGGAACGTGTCGGCATCCATGTTTCCCGCTTCTATCTTGGAAAGGGCGGTTTCCCACATACCCGTCATTTCGACATCGGCAATCTTCTTGTCCTTGACAATCCTGTAAACGGCAAGCCCCTTGTCGGTGGGTACAAGGTTCTTCTTCTCACGCACGATGTACTGGCGGGTGAACAGCGTTTCGATAATCGCCGCACGGGTGGCGGGTGTACCTATCCCGGCATCTTTCAAGCTGGCTTTCAGTTCGGCATCCTCCAGTTCCTTGCCTGCGTTTTCCATTGCGGCAAGCAGACTGCTTTCCGTGTGCAGCGGTTTCGGCTTGGTCTGTTTCTCCAACAGTTCCACGTTGGAAATAGGCAGGCTTTCGCCCTCTTGAAGCGGCGGCAGGCTGGCGGCTTCTTCATCTCCGCCCGGTTCCTGCTCGCCGAACACGGCACGCCAGCCTGCTTCTTTCATCACCGACCCTTTCACCGTGAAGTCGGTATCTCCGGCAGACAGCACAGCGGTGGTTACGTCTTTCACGCACCTGCCCGAAAAGGCTTCCAGCATACGCCCGGCTACCAGTTCGTAAACCGCCCGTTCGTCTTTGGAGAGTTCACCGGGCAGGTTTTCAGTCACGATTAAGGCGTGGTGGTCGGTCACTTTGCCGTCATTCACGCTACGGCGGTTCAGCGTTACGCCGTTCAATCCGGCGGCATATCCAGCAAAGCGGGGGTACTGCCCCAGCATGGCGACACGTTCCGGCATTTCATCAAAAACGTCCTCCGGGATATAGCGGCTCCCGGTTCGGGGGTATGACATCACTTTCTTTTCGTACAGGCTTTGCGCTATGGAAAGGGTCTTGTCCGCCGAAAAGTTCAGTTTCGTGTTCGCTTCCTTTTGTAGCGTGGTAAGGTCATACAAAAGGGGCGGTTCTTGGCTGGTTTCTTTCCTTTCAACGGACTTCACCGCAAGCTGCCCGGTATCCTTTACCCGTTGCAGGGCGGCTATGGCTTCGGGCTGCTGCTCCCACTTGGCGGTAGATTGGGCGGTGAAACTGATTCTACCGCTGGCGGTATCGGCTTTGAGTTGCCAAAACTTGGTCGGGACAAAGTTCTTGTTTTCCAAATAGCGGCTGCATATCATCACGAGCGTGGGGGTCTGCACCCTGCCCAGCGAAAACACCCCCTGCCCGGCGGCTACGCTCAACGCTTGGGTGGCGTTTATCCCTATTAGCCAGTCCGCTTCGCTGCGGGACTTGGCAGAGAGGTAGAGGTTGTCGTAACGCTCTCCCGGCTGCAAGTTATCCAGCCCCTCACGGATTGCCTTGTCGGTAAGGCTGCTTATCCACAGGCGCACAAAAGGCTTGGTACAGCCCAAATAGTTATAGATGTAGCGGTGTATCAATTCGCCCTCACGCCCGGCATCGGTGGCGACAATAATCTTGTCGCACTGGTCGAATACCTCTTTAATCACTTTCAACTGTTTCAACACGCCGGGGTCTGCCTTGTAACCTTTCTCGGCTTTCACCTGACGGGGGATTAGCTGGAAATCGGGCGGCAGTATGGGCAGGCTCTCCCTGCGGAAGTTCGCCACGCCGTAGGCTTCCGGCATGGCAAGCTGGATTAAGTGGCCGAACGCCCATGTCACCATATACCCGTTGCCGGAAAGATAACCGTCATTCTTCTGTGTCGCTCCGATGATGCGGGCGATGTCTTTTGCCACGCTGGGCTTCTCTGCTATCAATGCAATCATAATTCTTTACTTTTTAAGGGTGGGTACTACATTTTCATTCCTTTGGACTTCTTGGGCTTGTCCGCTTTCAAACTCTTGTCTTGCGCCTTGTCCTGCTTCTCTTTCTGCTTGGCGGTAGGCTTTTGCTGCCCCTGTTTCAACGGCTCTTTTCCCTGCTTGGTGGCTTCGTTGGTCTTGCCCTCTGTATTGACCGCTACCTGTGTCCGGCTCTCGGCGGCGGGGGTAACGTCTTTCGGCTGCACCTTGTCGGGTGATTTGCCTTGTGCGCCGGACTGCACATGACCGTTGAACTCAACGCCCTGCCCGTCCTTTAGCCCGGCTACCTGCTGCTGTCCCTGCTGCAAGAACTGGACGGCGGCACGGGGCAGGAACTCCAAGCCACGCTCCACTGCGCTGACCTGTAGATAGGCACTGCGCTTCATGCCGTCCCTGAATTGCAGGTTTTCCATTTTGACCGCTTGCCCGGCTTCAAAGGCGGCTTTCTGTTCCAGGCTGACTTTCACGTTACAGATTGTATCGGGGCATTTCCATTTGTCTGCCCGCATGTACTCCAGTTCGTGCGTGTACCTGTCCCGGCTGACGAACACGGGGATTTGTTCGCCGCTTTTCGGGTCTTTGATTTTTGCGATGCCGCCCAAGTTGCCAGTACCCTGCAAGTTGCCCTGTTCCTGCTTGGTGAAGTCGTGTTCATGGAACGGGCGTTGCAACAGCTTTTCGTCCTGCTGGACGCCATGCAACTTGGGTACTACCGTGCCGTCCTTAGCCTGATAGAAAGAGAGCTTGACATCGGTAGGTTTCAGGTAAAAGCCACCCACCGTTCCCGAAATGGTGTAGGTATTGCGGGACTTGTAGCCACGCATCACCCGGTCGAAGTCTTTCGTGTTTTTCAGGGTGTCGGCGGTGATGCCGACTTTTTTCAGATTCTCCCAGTCGATTTTTGCCGGGTCGAAGCGGTAGCCCTGCTTGAACTCGTGAAAGTCTGGCTTCGGCACTCGAAGCATTTCCGTTCGTTTACTGTCCTCCGGTGTCGGGTTGCGGTGATTGTCCTCGATTGCCTTTGCGTTACGCTCCGCTTCGGAAGCCCTCACGCTGAAAAGTTCCAGCCCGGATGTGTCCTGATACTTGCGGTAGAAGTTGGAAAGGAAGTTGCTGAACACATCGCTGTTCTTGTCCACCTGCATGAACTCGCCGCCGTGTGCGGCGGTGGGCGATACAGTCTGCAAATTACTCCTTGTCGAAGCCTTTAACGGCACTCACTTTTCCCTGCTGTTTATCCAAGACCAGCAGCACGTCTTTTTCCTGCCCCTCTGCGGGCGGGGTCATTCTGTTTGCCATAAATAATTGGAATTTTAGTGGTTACGGGAATAGTCCCGCTCAAAGGTAGCGACTAAATATGCTATATTTGGATAGGTGGAAAGGAGTGTCCGTATTTGTCCTGCGCTGTCCCGATTTGTCCGGGTAGGATAAATTACTGCAATTAATGGTTGCAGAATTGGAAACGGGCATAAAAAAAGAGAGCGAAGTTAATCACTCTCTTTAGATGAGCCATTTGTGAAACGTTTATGAAGCGTTTGTGATTTTAGCAAACACTTTATAATAAGCTATATATAAAAATCAAAGCTAAAAAACAGCTTATTTTTGGAGCGTTTGTGAAGCGTTTGGTAAACCTTTGATTGTATAATATGTGTTTTTGCCAGTAACGCCCTGCATTTCCAACCACGTTTCCATTTGTTGCAACAAACGGTAAGCGGTGGTTCTATTGGTATTCAATATTCTTTGAACGTCCGAATTGGTAACACTTCCATTTTGGGCTGCATATTCGATAATAGGTATAAACCTTTCATCTGCCCGCTGCGCCAATAGCTGCGAACGTATATCGGTATAATAGGTAATCATCAGACCGCTTAACATTTCAAGTTTGGGCGGCAACAGCTTGTATGCGCTGACCGCTTCCAAAATACGCTTGTAACCACGTCCCCAGCTTTCAATGTCCCCGCTTCTGAAAAAGGCGTTGGCGATTAGCGGATTATAGGGAGTGGACGGGTGACTTTCAAAAAGTTTCTCGGTTGTCCAGTTCTCCGGCAACTGCCCGGCGTTCCAAAAAGTGATGTGGTCGGGGAACACGCTAATCTGTATCGGTACGGCACTGGCATAATCTTTATGGGCTATGGCATTCATCAGTGACTCCCTGACAGCTTCCACCGGGAACTGCGGTGTTTCACGCCGGGAAATACCCTCGTATGAAATGTGATAAATCAGGTATTTGGTCTTTATCAAATCCATAGCCTTATCCACCTGTTCCATTAAAGAGCCGTGAACCTCGTCCTGAAACTCCAAGTTACCTTTATCGTCCCGGAAGAAACCTATCTTGATATACGCCCCGGTCACAAAGCGTTCCGGGTCAGGGTGGAACAACAGCAAGGCTGCACGGGTCGGGCATTTGGTTTGGGCATCTATCAGCCGCAAATCGTGCAACAGGTTTTCGGCTGTATCTTTCAACACATTTTCATCCACACGTCCGCTTCTCGCCGCTTCCTTGCGGAAACGGTCTAATGCGCTGGTGGAAAGTTCCTCTATGCCTGCCCACTCTACGGGAAATTCATCCCAATGCCTGCCAGTACGTTGCAGGATAAAGCGGTTCAATGCCGCACCTTTCAACTCCTGCTTCGTGCTGCCGCTGCGGTAATGGTACTGACCTTTGTAATTGATAGGGTTTGAATAAGGCGGCACGTCAATCTCGACATATTTCAGCCCGTTTTCTTCCAGCAGGTTCACGTCCACGATGATGCCCAGCACGTCACGCACTTTGTTCGGTATGTCTTCCAGCAGTTTGTCGGCATCGGCAACGCCGACTACCTTACCGCTGTCATTCATACCTATATATATCTTGCCGCCTGTGGCGTTGGCAAAACCGCATATCCATTTCAGATACTCGTCACGCCAGCTTTCTTTCCATTCTATATTTTGGTTTTCATTCATAATTATTTCGTTGTCTGCAAAATTAGTAAAAATCCTATGTATCAGGAAAGAATATTGGTTATTCTTCCTCTTTTATCAGGTGGCATAGCTCCGGGTCGTTCTTGATACGGGTTATCTCGTCCTCAACTATCTGCCGGACTTCCTGCCGGATGCGGTCGTAGTTGGCTTGTATCTCTTCCTGCATCCGGTCGTTTCCGTCCTTATCCGTAAAGTCAATTATTTGCGGAAGTTTCACGTAGCGGGCGGTTTCCCGCTTCACCTTTTCATTGTCCACCACGATTTCACAGTGGAAAATCTTCTGCTCTATCCGTTCATCGAAGTTGTCCGCTACCGCACCCACGAACATGCCTTGCGTGAGGTTGGATATTTTGCTGGCGGGTATCAGGCTGTCCATTTGGGTGCTTATTGAGGTGGATTTCTCCCGCTGGTTTATCGTCATGCTCTGCCGTTTCTGCAACACCTTTCCGAAACGCTCCGATAGGATTTTTGCCGTTTCGCCGACTACCTGACCGCTAAACACGTTACCCACAGTATTTTGTATCACCCGGCTTTCCTTGTCCCCGTAGTCACGGGTTAGCTGGCTGTAATCCTGAAAGCCCAGCAGAACCGCTACCTTGTTGCTTCGGGCGGTTGCAATCAGATTGTCAAGCCCACGAAAATATATGGTCGGTAGTTCATCTATTATCACCGAACTTTTAAGCTGCCCTTTCTTGTTTATCAGCTTCACGATACGGGAATTATACAGCCCCAGTGCCGCCGAATAGATGTTCTGACGGTCGGGATTGTTGCCGACAACCAGTATTTTAGGCTCTGCTGGGTTATTGATGTCCAGTGAAAAATCATCACCTGTCATTACCCAGTAAAGTGCCGGGCTTATCATGCGGGAAAGCGGGATTTTCGCACTGGCTATCTGCCCCTGCAACTGCTCTTGGGCATCAGATTCCCAAGCATCTACGAACGGGGAAAGGTAGTTTTCCAGTTCGGGATAGCTGCGTAAAATCGTGAAAACATCAGCATATTTCTTGTTCAGCAGTTCTATGGCATGGGGAAACGTGCAATACTTACCGCCCTGATAGATACGGAGATACCAAATTATACTTGCAAGCAGGATAATCGGGCTTTCCACGAAAAAGTCACCCTGCTTGCTTATCCAACTGCGATTAAGGTTAAGCATAATCGTGTAGCTGGCTTCATAGGCATCCGCAATGTCCGACATGAAGTTGGCGTTTATCGGGTTGCATCGGTGGCTCTTACGGGGGTCGTCAAAATTGATAACGTAAAATTTTGGCTTTACCTTGTAGTCGTTCAAGTGGTTAAGTAAATGATTGTAAGCGATTTCTGAAAGGTCGGGAAACTTATAATCATACAGATAGAGTGCAAAACCTTTCTCTATCTGCTGTTTTATGTAGTTGTTTACCACGGCGTATGACTTACCGCTGCCCGGCGTTCCCAGTACAAGACTGGCACGGAACGGGTTTACCACGTTCACCCAACCGTTATTCCATTTCTTGTTATAATAGAACCGGGTCGGCAGGTTTACGGAATACTCGTTCTCGATAAGCCTTGTTTCCTGCTGAAAACTTTCGTTCTCCATGTTAAAGACATCTTCCATAAGGTTGTTCTTCAAAAGCCGGGACATCCATGTGCCCGCCATGAGCATACAGATATAGCCCACCGACAGCGTGGCGATATACAACACCGTACCTGCCGTGTGTGGCAGGGGAAGTTCCAGCAGCCACCAGTTCAGGAAGAACAGCACCATACCCACTGTAAGGCTGCAATGTATCTTCGTCCACGTTATCTTTTCCTCTTTCACGCCCTTAGTGCCGATACACGACAGGGCGAGGAACATCACGGAGAAAAGTTTCGTCCACAAGATAGAGGAGAACAGCCCGGTGGTACGCTGGAATTTCCACAGTATCTTGTCTATCACCTCAAAAGTTACTCCCCACTCTTTCAGGGTGGAGTAACAGAACCAGTACACGTTTATTCCCACGAATAGAATACTGACAGCCCGCATAAAGTCCATGACCCTTGCAAGCCCTCTTAAATCATCTTCTTGTTGCATGATTGTTATGTTTTTTGGTTATTCGATGCGCCTTGTGCGCTTCTTTTTCTTCTTCTTTCTCTTTTGGGCGGTGTCCTGCGGCTCGTCACCAGCGGATGAACCACCACCCAGTAAACCGCTGAAAGCACCCAGCACGGATGCTATACCTGAAACGATGTCTGCTTTCGGCATGAAGTCCGACTGTTCCTGATGTGGGGATTGTTCCTGCCGTATATCCGTTTTTCTTTCATCGGAATGCAGGTCGTTGAACACATTCGCCGAATACTCCTTGCCCAACCGTGAACCGTTCAGCACCACCCGGCTGTCGTGGTCGATGAACGTAACGCCATAGATGCGCCCGCTGTCGTTCTGACGAAATACCACGTCAATGCCCTGCTTCTTTAGTTCCCGCTCCAGTTCCTTGCGGCTGCGGGTATTCCTCACGGCATCGGCTACAATCTTCCGGGTGCGCTCTTTCAGTTTCCCATTCTTGATTGCTTCGCCCGATTTCTCCATTCTGCGTTGCACCGCTTCATAGCCCACCGACTTACCGATGCGGGATGCCTTTACCGGGTTGCCCACCTTTTCGCCCTTGTCATTGGTAGCGGAATAGACAATGCCCTGATAGGGTTTGCCGTTTACCTCGCCTTTGACTTCCTCGGCACATATATTATAGGTGGCAAGCAAAGCCTTGTACTCCCCGAACGACTGGAAACGGTAGCCGTAGCAAGCCGCTTTCACGGTATTGCCGATTTGGTGCTTCACGTCCCCGGCGGTGTAGTCCACCTTTTTAAGTTCCGGGCGTTCCGTCCTTGCTTTCTTCTCTGCCGGGTGCAGGTTATATTTCTGCTCCAATTCACGGGTGATTTGCTTGCTGCGCCGATGCTCGAACCTGTCATTCAGCGGTCTGCCGTTCTCGTCCACCCGCAACCCTACGATGTGGATATGGTGGCGGTCGATGTCGGTATGCTTGTACACCAAATAAGGCTGGTCGCCATAGCCCAATTTCCGCATATACTCCCGTGCGATGTCAGAAAGTTGGCTGTCCGAAAGCACGTCTTCCGGGTGTGGATTTATGGAAATATGAAGTATCGGCTTCTTGGTGGATAGCTGGACGGGCATCTGCATTTCAAAGCTGCGCATACACTCGCCGATAGAGAAATTCCCGTCCTCGCTTAACAGCATCCGGTTGGAGAAAAGCACCTTTGCTTCCTCGCTGTCCACTTTGTTTTGGTTGTATGCCAGTGCGCCGAACATATTGCCGCCCGTGCTTATTTGGGCAACCATAGTTCCTTGCACTCGTTTGTCAGGTCGATAACCTGACGGTTCAACATAGCCAGTTCAGTGGTCGCTTTCTCCAATTTATAGAGAAAAGCCAGTGCTTTTTTCTCCGAAAAGTTGCCGTGCAACGCCTTTACAACTTGGTTGTAATTGACCGCTACCGCCCGGAACTGGGCGTAAAATTCGGTCAGCCGGGCGCAATATTCTACTGCCGACTTGTCCACTTTCACCACCCGGAACGGCTCGCCGAACAGCCGGGCGGCGATGAAACGGGACTTGCTCGTAACGCCCGACTGCTCCCACTGCGAGAGAAAGCGGGCGTTCTCCCGGTCGTTCAGGTAAAGGACATGGCGGTGCTTCGCCGGGTCTGCGAGGGCGGGGCGACCGCCCTTGTTGGGTTTTCTTGTTTCCATACTTCTTTGGATTAAAAAATTACGACTTCGGAGTGATTTTTACCCCCGCAAGGGGCAAGGCGTTTTCAGGCACGGAAAACGGTTTTGTATGCTACAAAACACACCTTGCTATTTTCTGACGAAAATCGAAATCCGTCACGGACGGATTGGGGTTAGCGTGGAACGGCAAGCCCTGCCGTTCACCAGCCCGGTTTTACACCTTTGCCCCCTGCGGTTCGTTACTCCGCTGCAAAGTAACGGTGATTTATAATGCTGTAAAATAGGCGGTTGGTGGACAAATCGGGACAGCGCAGGACAAATCGGGACACATCTAAAAACGAACGTTTTTTCTCCTTTTATTTGCAGAAGATTTCAAGGTTGAAAGCCATATTTCAAGCAAGAAAGCAGGATAGAAAGCAGGATTTCAAGAAAACGTGATTGCAGGATTTCAATATTTCAAGAAAGAATGAAAGCTGGAAAACAAGATTGAAATAAAACAGTCTTTCAATATTTCAAGATTGCAATATGGAAACAAAGAAAGCTATATGGCTGGATTGATTGAAAGCAATAAATAAATCTATCAACCAATAATGAACGAAAGCAATATGGAAAACGAGAAAACACCCCTTTATGTCGCCTTTTCCACCCAAAAGGGCGGAGTCGGCAAAACCACCTTTACCGTGCTGGCGGCGAGTTACCTCTACTACCTCAAAGGCTACGATGTGGCGGTGGTCGATTGCGACTACCCGCAACACTCCATTGCCGGGATGCGAAAGCGGGATGCCGAGCAGGTCGGGGCGGATGAAGATTACAAGCGAATGGCGTATGAACAGTTTACCCGACTGGGGAAGAAAGCCTACCCGGTATTGTGCAGTTCACCTGAAAAGGCGATTGCAACGGCTGACGAACATATAGCCGCCGGACACGTGCCGGATATTGTGTTTTTCGACCTGCCCGGCACGGTGAACAGCGAGGGCGTGATAAACTCCCTTGCAGGCATGGACTACATTTTCACACCCATTTCCGCCGACAAGGTGGTGCTGGAAAGCAGCCTGTCGTTCGCAATGGCTATCCAAAAGCTATTGGTGAGGAATGAAGCCTGCCGACTTGCAGGGCTGTACCTCTTTTGGAACATGGTGGACGGTAGGGAGAAAACAGACCTTTACACCGCCTACGACAAGACCATTAAGGAACTGGAACTGCCGCTGATGAAAACCTTTATCCCCGATACCAAACGCTACAAAAAGGAACTGGTGGCGGATAAAAGGCAGTGTTCCGCTCCACGCTCTTTCCCGCCAGCCGCTCGCTGGTAAGGGGAAGCAACTTGGAAGAACTGATAACCGAAATAGTGTACTACATCAAATTAAAATGATATGGCAAAGCAAAGCAGCGGGATGCCGAAGATAGACGAGGATTTCATGAAAGAGCTTATCTCGCAGGGTGTTCCCAGTAAACAAGATAATAATAAGACGAATGATGTACCGCAAGAAACACAAACAGAAACGGTGCAAGTAGAGAAACCGACACCCCGCAGGCGCAAGGGCGGTTCGGGCGACTACCAGGAAACTTACTTTCAGAAAGTGGAACTGGCAGACCGACAGCCCTTGTACGTGAGCCGTACCACGCACGAGAAGCTGATGCGTATCGTGACGGTGATAGGCGGGCGCAAGGTGACGGTAAGCAGCTACGTGGAAAACATTCTGCTGCGGCACTTCGAGCAGTACCAAGACGAGATAAACACCCTGTACGAAAGCCACTTCCAAAAGCCTGTCTGACTATGATAATCTATTGCATACTTACCGGGCTTTTGGTGTACTATATCGCCCTATGGCTGTGGTATCGCTACACGGACAGCCGGACATCAACGGGCAGAACGGATGATGCGCCACTCCCACGAAACGGGGTTTCAGGCTACACGCTGATAGGTGAAAGCCGATACAAGGGCGGACTAATCGGGACAGCGCAGGACAAATCGGGACACCTCCCGCAAGCGGCTGAAAATGATACTATTTTTGCGCCGCAGGCTGACGGACAGCCGGAAGAAAACATTCCGGAAACAGCAGCCGAAGCGGAAGAAACGCCCGGTTACGAGAATGACGAACCCGACTACGAGGACGAGGAAATAGCCGGGTACATGGACGGTGACGATGATACCGGGCGGGCTACGGGCGTGAGCTTCGATGAACTGGGCGAAGCGGTACGCACGGCGAACGCCGACAACCCCACCGAAGCGGAGAAACGGCAAACCGCCGGGACACTGGCAAGCATTGAGGGGACGAACCTCTACGATGCGGTGGTGGAGAACATCAACGGCGGGCTGGCAAAGGTGGCGGAACTGCTGGGACGCAACGAAGCGGAACTGGCTGTGGCTGCTGTCCCTGCCGGAACTGTCGATACAAGCGAGGAACACGAAGCGTTCGACATGAACGATTTCCTATAATATAATAATGTATAAGCCTGACAGCATGAAACAACGGGATTACGGTTGATTGGCAACCTGAAAACCAAACAGACAAACGGGACTATCCCCGACCACTAAAATTTCAAATTATTCACCAGCCGGGAAAGGCGGACTATCCACCCGCCGCCCGGCATTAAAAACAAATCACAATGAGAAAGAAAATCTTCTTGTCGGCGGCTATACTTGCCGCCGTGGTAAGTGCCTACGCACAAGGAAACGGGCAGGCGGGCATCACCGAAGCCACGAACCTAATCACCGGGTATTTTGACCCCGGAACAAAACTGGTGTACGCAATCGGGGCGGTCTGCGGCTTGATTGGCGGGGTAAAAGTATATAACAAGTTTTCAAGCGGCGACCCCGACACCTCAAAGACCGCCGCCAGTTGGTTCGGGGCGTGCATCTTCCTGATTGTCGCCGCCACTATCCTGCGGTCGTTCTTCCTCTAAAAAAAAGGCGGCAATGTCTGAATATCCGGTAAACAGGGGTATCGGAAAGCCGGTGGAGTTCAAGGGGCTGAAAAGCCAGTACCTCTTTATATTTTTGCGGCGGCTTGCTTGCCGTCTTCGTGGTGTTCATCGTCCTGTTCATGGCGGGCGTGAACCAGTGGCTATGTATCGGCTTCATCGTGTCGGCTTCGCTGCTGCTCGTGTGGCAGACGTTCCGGCTCAATGCCAAGTACGGCACGCACGGGCTGATGAAAGCTGCCGCACGCAAAAGACACCCACGCTTCATTATTAGCCGAAAGGCGATACCCCGGCTGTTCAACTACAAAAGAAGAAAGGAAGAAAGGACATGAGGAATATGTTAAAGGCTACCACGCTGGAAAGGAAATTTCCACTTTTGGCGGTGGAGAACGGCTGCATCATATCAAAGGATGCCGACATCACGGTGGCTTTCAGGGTGGAACTGCCCGAACTGTTCACCGTCACCAGTGCCTTATCGAAGCGGTCGGGCAGTTTGAAAGGATTATGAACGACAGCGGTTTTGTCACGCTTACCCGGCTGGCGGCATCGGAAATCACCGGGCAGGACGGAAAGGCGGGCATCATCGAGAAATACTTCTCGCTCTCGCAAACCGACACTACTTGCCTGAAAGACATCGGGCTGTACCCGGAAGAAATGCCGGTCGGGGACGATATACTGTGCCTGCACACGCTTTCGGACGTGGAAGATTTGCCCGGAAAGGTCGGGACGGACTGCCGATTTGAGAAGCTGTCCACAGACAGAAGCGATTGCAGGTTAAGTTTTGCCGCCCCGGTGGGCGTGCTGTTGTCGTGTAACCACGTCTATAACCAGTTCATCTTCATAGACGACCACGCCGAAAACCTGAAGAACTTCGAGCAGACCGCCCGGAACATGCAATCGCTCTCCCGTTACTCCCGTGCCAACCAAGTGAACAAGGAGTGGATAGACGAGTACCTGAACGAAGCGCACAGCAAGGGCTTATCTCCGTCATGGCATGGAGTGACGATAGGGACGAACTCAAACGCATACGCAACGATGTGGGAAGCCAACTTGCGCTAATGGAGTGCAAGCCACGCCACAACACGGTCGATACGCCCACGCTCTTTTGGGCGGGCATACCCGGCAACGAAGCCGACTTCCCCGCAGAGGAAAGTTTCTACACGTTCTTGGGGCAGGCTCTCTGCCTGTTCGTGGAAAGAAACGAACTACAAGAGTTCGCTTTCGCCGTTCGGCATCAAAATGGTGGACAGGGTAAGCGGTCGCCCGCTGCACATCGACATATCGGATTTTGCCCATGAAGAAAGGCATCACGACCAACAGAAACAAGTTCATACTTGGGCCGAGCGGGTCGGGTAAGTCCTTCTTCACCAACCACATGGTGCGCCAGTGTTACGAGCAGGGTGCGCACGTGCTGCTGGTCGATACGGGTAACAGTTACTTGGGGCTGTCCCAGCTTATCCACAACCGCACGCACGGCGAGGACGGGATTTATTTCACCTACACCAACGAGAACCCGATAGCGTTCAACCCGTTCTATGTCGAGGACGGGGTATTTGACATCGAGAAAAAGAGAGCATCAAGACCCTGATACTCACCCTGTGGAAGCGGGATGATGAAGCCCCAAACGGTCGGAAGAAGTGGCGTTGTCAAACGCCGTGAGTGCTATATCGAACTGATAGGCAAAGACCGTTCGGTAACGCCCTGCTTCAACACGTTCTACGAGTTTGTCCGGGATGATTACCGCCGACAGCTTGAACAGAAGAACGTCAGGGAAAAAGGATTTTTGACATTGACAATTTCCTGAACGTGCTTGAACCGTACTATCGTGGCGGTGAGTACGACTACCTGCTGAACTCCGACAAGGAGCTGGATTTGCTGCATAAACGCTTCATTGTCTTTGAATTGGACAATATCAAAGACCACAAGATTTTTATTCCCGGTAACGACTATCATCATCATGGAAGCTCTTTATAAACAAAAATGCGCAAGTTAAAGGGGATAAGGAAGTTAATACTAATTGAAGAAGCGTGTGAAAGCGATTGCATCGGCGAACATGGCGGACTACATAAAAATATTTGTACAAGACTGTCCGAAAGTATTTCGGGGAAGCGATTGTAGTCACGCAAGAGGTAGAGGATATTATTTCTTCCCCTATCGTGAAAGAAAGTATCATCAATAACTCGGACTGCAAAATATTGTTAGACCAGCGAAAAATACCTGAACAAGTTCGACAGCATACAGAACCTCTTTGGGACTGACTGACAAGGAGCGTTCGCAGATATTGTCTATCAACATGGCGAACCACCCCGGACGGAAGTACAAAGGGAAGTTTTCTCTCGCTGAGTGGCACACAATCGGCGGTGTACGCCACGGAAGTTTCATTGGAAGAATATTACACGTACACGACTGAGGAAAGCGAAAAATGGAACTGTTCGCTCTTTGCCGAGAAGCTGACGGCAACCTTGAACTGGCTATCAGCTGGGCTTTGCAGAAAGCAAAAAGAAATCCCCAATCATCAACAACTTAAAAATTAGGAACATGAAATGGATTGACAATCTGATATTACGCTATTGTCCGCCTGCCTGCTGGCGGGGCTGCGAGGACAGCGGAAGCAAGGAGCTGGAAAGGATGCAGGGGCCATTGGGTACACGTCAGGGGACACCCGGCTTTCTACACTTCCGGAAAACGGGCGCGCAGATACACCGTCACCCGGAAAGCGAATGTCAGCAGAATACTGGAAACGGCTTACCCGGTAACAGAACGGAACGGCATGCCTGTTCATCGAAACGGGCTTCCGCATACAGTTCACCTATGACAAAAAGAC
>VOFG01001335.1_pt1:0-97500 | contig 2540001 bp, 2141 predicted proteins | sample 5384171 | NCBI WGS metagenome assembly VOFG01 (sample SAMN12384726, study PRJNA508395) | human gut metagenome | isolation source: healthy gut F | host: Homo sapiens
CGCTTTAGCCAGTTTCTCAATGATATCCTTACGTGCTTCAGGCTTTAACTGACGTTCCAAAATATATTCTTTTCCGGAAAAATCCGGATTTGCTTCTTTTTCTCCTTGGAAAACAGCCTTTTCACGCTCTAGAAGTTGAAGTCCCATATAAGCTCCCCCCAAGTCACCGCTGACACAAATCAAGTCTGTATCTTGTGCGCCGTTGCGATAAACCACTTTGTCCTTGTCCGCTTCACCTATGCAAGTAATACTGATGGCGAGCCCGGTTACGGATGAAGTTGTATCTCCACCCACAATATCTACATGGTGTAGTTCACAAGCCAGTTTTAGCCCATCATAGAACTGTTCTAAATCTTCAATACAAAAGCGTTTGGACAGTGCGATAGAAACTGTGATTTGTTTTGGAGTACCATTCATGGCATAAATGTCCGAGAAGTTTACGATGGCCGATTTATATCCCAAATGTTTCAATGGGGTATAAACCAAATCAAAATGTACCCCTTCCATCAGTAAGTCTGTGGTTACCAATACCTCTTTATCTTTAAATTCCAATACGGCTGCATCGTCTCCCACACCATATTGGGTTTCCGGATTTTTTAACTCGATATCCTTCGTTAGATGTTTAATGAGGCCGAACTCACCTAAGGTCGCTATTTCTGTTCTGTTTATTTCCTGCATGTCCTTAAATTCGATTAATCATTTCACGCATAATGGTAGTCATGCGCGGTTGCGCTTCATCTGCCGCTTTCTGAACCTCTTCGTGTGAAACTTCCACAATTTTTCCCTCCACGCCTAGGTCGGTGATAACCGATACTCCAAACACTTTGATACCACAATGGTTTGCTACAATAACTTCGGGAACGGTAGACATACCTACGGCGTCAGCTCCAAGAATGTGGAACATCTTGTATTCTGCCGGAGTCTCGAAGGTAGGTCCCTGTGTACCGATATATACTCCTTGTTGTACTTTGATACCTTTTTCTTTAGCGATCTCCAGTGCTTTGTCTATCAGATCTTTGGAGTAGGCTTCACTCATATCCGGGAAACGGGGACCGTATTCAATGTTCTTGCCGTGTAACGGATGTTCGGGAAAAAAGTTGATATGATCTCTGATAATCATCAGATCACCGATTTCAAAGTCTGCATTCGTACCTCCAGCTGCATTGGATACGAACAATGTTTTGATGCCTAATTCACGCATCACCCGTACGGGGAAAGTAACTTCTTTCATGGAGTATCCTTCATAGAAGTGGAAACGTCCCTGCATAGCCATGATGTCTTTATTACCTAATTTGCCGAAAATCAATTTACCGCTATGTCCCTCTACGGTTGAAACAGGGAAATTAGGGATATCTTTGTAACTGATCTCGTATTTATCGGTAATTTCGTGTACCAGGCTTCCTAAGCCGGTACCTAATATAATAGCAGTTTCGGGACTGGTATGCATCTTTTCTCTAAGAAAAGTTGCTGTTTCTTGAATTTTTTCTAACATAGTCGGTTATATTTGAGTTAAACAGTTCTTGTTGGTCTTGTAAAAAGACTACCTCAATGGGCAGCATATATATATAAGGTTTTAGCGCTTCGTCCATCAGTGGATGGGCTGCTAGTCGTACAGAGTCTTTTTCAGTGGTGATAATCATGCGTTTACCTTCCGGAAGTTTCATGAAACGCTTCTTTATCAGTTCCATATCTCTTGCTGTAAAGTCATGGTGGTCACTGAAAGCCAGTGACTCAATGTGCTCATTGTATGGTGATAAATCTTGAATGAGTTTTGCTGGGGAGGCTATGCCTGTCACCAATAGGCTATGCTTGTCTTTTTCTATCTCTTTTAATGAAACTGCATTCCCTGCTGTAAACAACGGATGCAGCTTGCCGTATGCTAATGTTGTGAAGTAGAGCTGCTGATAGGGGTAAAGTTCCATTTGCTTGCTTAAGACTCTTAAATCCATAGGGGTGATGTCCTTAGGACATTTAGTGACAATGACAATATGTGCCCGGCTTTTTCCGTTTTCAGGTTCGCGCATTCGTCCGGCAGGCAGCAAGGTGTCTTCGCAAATCAGTCGGTGGTAATCTACTAATAAGATGTTTATTCCGGGCTTTACATATCGGTGCTGGAAAGCATCATCCAAAATAATCACTTCTGTTCCAGGGGCGATGTGACTATTGCATAACTGCTCTATGCCATGACAACGGTCCCGGTCTACTGCCATATGGATATCCGGAAACTTCTGTTTCATTTGGAAAGGTTCGTCACCTATCATCTGTACGGACGTATCCGGTCTGGCAAGTACAAAGCCTTTGGATTTGCGTTTGTAGCCGCGGCTCAGTACGGCTACTTTGTAATCTTTCTGCAATAATCTTATCAGGTATTCTGTATGGGGGGTCTTTCCGGTTCCGCCTACGGTGATGTTGCCTACCGAGATGACCGGAATATCAAACTTACGTTCTTTGTATATTCCCCAGTCAAACAATTTATTACGCAGCCATACACCGGTTCCATAAATCCATGAAACCGGATATAGCCACTTGTTTATCTTGATAAGATTACCTTCCATGTGCAATTTATTGGATATTAGGGTCAAACGGCATACGTGCCTGTATACAGTTGGCGTCTTTTATGTTCTCCAGCGCCTTGAAGCTGTTATAATAGCTTCCCAAATATTCTTTAATTTCGCTGTTTATATAATGTTTTTTCTGATTGCCCAGCAGGCTTGCGAAAATATTTTCTTTTTCAGGATAGCCGATAATACTGTAATTTTCGATACCGGCTTGGGTGGCGGCGGCATTCAATGCTTTGTCTATACCTCCCAACTCGTCTACCAGACCAAGGTCTTTTGCCATGGCACCGGTCCATACACGGCCTTCAGCAACTTTTTCAATAGCCTCTGTAGACATTTTTCTACCTTCAGCGCAACGGTTTACGAACAACTTGTATCCTCGGTTGACATAGTTCTGCATTAATTCTTGTTCTGATGCATTTAGCGGGCGGGTGAGAACCGGACCTAGGCTGGCACCCAGATCAGCCATTTTATTAGTTTTCACTACATCAAAATTTAGTCCTAAAGTTTCAGTAAACAGTTTCTCACCTGAATACATCATGCCGAATATGCCGATAGAACCAGTCAGCGTAGTCGGGTCAGCGAAAATGCGGTTTGCAGCGCAGGAAATGTAATAGCCTCCTGATGCAGCATAATCTCCCATAGAAACGATTACCGGTTTTTTCTCTTTCAGTCTTACTACTTCACGCCATATTTGATCTGAACCGTATGCGCTGCCACCCGGTGAGTTGACGCGTAATACAACAGCTTTTACGTCATCGTTGTCACGTAATTTGCGCAGGTCTTTACACATCTTTTGTACATCAATACAATCTTCTGTGGAACTGCCGGGAGCATCCAGGATCTCGCCGTATGCATAATATACGGCTATTATATTTCCACTTTTGTCTTTGGGCACATTTTTCTTGACGTTTATCATGTCTTCTATGAAAAGACTGTTCAGTTTGTCGTCTTCGTCACGACCGCTTAATTGTTTCAGATAGGAAATAACCTCATCTTTATACATCAGGGTATCTGCCAGTTTGCATTGAATATATTCTTCTGCCTGACAAAAATCCATATATCGGTCAGCATAAGCATTCAAAGTATCTGTCGGGATGCGTCGTGAGTCGGATACATCTGCAAGAATACGATGCCAGACAGATTCCAGACATTCGGTCATCTGTTCGCGGTTGGCCGGACTCATTTCTGTAGCGATAAACGGTTCCACGGCTGATTTGTAAGTACCCACTCTGAATACCTGTACTTCCAGTCCTAGTTTGGAAACCAGATTTTTGAAGAAAACAGGTTGCATGCCTGCTCCGTGCCATCCAATACTTCCTTGCGGATTGATAATTATTTTATCGGCCACGCTGGAAAGATAATACATCCCCTGTGCATATTGGTCTGCATAAGCAACGATGAATTTGCCGCTTTCTTTGAAATCCAGTAATGCATTACGTATTTCCTCTAAGGAAGCGTATGATGCTTCCAAATAAGAAGGTTGGATATAAATACCCTTGATTTTGTCATTGTCTTTTGCCTTCTTGATAGAAGCTAGAATGTCATCCAAACCGTATGCTTCAAATTCTTCTCCCAAAAGTTGTTGGAGTGGGTTTTCCTGTACACGTTCGGACAAACTGCCTTTAAAGTCGAGTACGAAGATAGAGTTGTCTTTCACCACCGTTTCAGTATCCGATGAGGCGACTATGCCAACCAGAGTGATAATCCCTAGTATAGTGAACACTACGCCTGCCAGAATGACGCCGATGACGCTGGCAAACGTAAATTTTAGAAAATCTTTCATTGAATGTGTTGTTTTAATGTTAATAATTAGCTAACAAAAATAGGTTATTGCATTGAAAAAAGCAAAAAAAGTGAACTTCTTTTGTTACCTGTTTGTTCTTCATTTATAATAACCCATAAATACGTTGTTTTATATGACAAAAAGTTTTAAGGAGGCTCTGAAAGCCCGTCGTACATTTTATCGGATCCAAAACAAATCGACATTGTCTGATAAAGAAATAAGAGATTTAATTCGTTTTGCTGTAGAATTTGTCCCCTCAGCTTTCAATTCTCAAACCACTCGTGTTGTGTTATTAACAGGTAAGGCACATGAAAAGTTGTGGAACATTGTAAAAAATGTCTTGCGTAAGCGGGTTCCGGCTGAGGTATTTGGCAAGACCGAAGAAAAGATTGATGGCTGTTTCGCTTGTGGATATGGTACTATTCTCTATTTTGAAGATATGGCTATCGTTCGCTCTTTGCAGGAAAGTTTCCCCACTTATAAAGATAATTTCCCTATCTGGGCAGAGCAGACCGATGCTATGCATCAGTTGGCAGTCTGGACCATGCTGGAAGATGCAGGAATGGGGGCGTCTTTGCAACATTATAATCCGCTGATTGATGATGAAGTACGTAAAGCTTGGAATTTGTCTGATGACTGGAAATTGATAGCGCAGATGCCATTCGGTGTGCCTGTTACACAACCGGGCTTTAAGGAAGTGATGTCATTGGATGAGCGTGTTTTTGAATTTACTGATTAAAATTCATGTCTTATCTTTTGGCTTATTAGGGGAAAATAAGCATCTTTGTGTGCAATAAAAACAAAGATGTGCTATGAAAAAATTATTATCACTTCCCCCCTAATCTGGTGGAATGTTTTCATGATATAGAGAAAGCGGACCAGACAGAGTGGTTTTGTACTTCCGATCCTATAGGTAGTAAGCTAGGATCAGGCGGGGGGACTGCATGGCTGTTGGAGGCTTGTTGTCAGAAAGTAGCTCCTGACAGCGATTTTCTTACTTGGCTGGGAAAAGAAAAACGTATTTTACTTCATGCAGGCGGGCAGAGTCGTCGTTTGCCCGGATATGCGCCATCCGGCAAAATTCTTACTCCCATTCCTGTATTCCGGTGGGCCAGAGGACAACGGCTGTCACAAAATCTGCTTTCCCTCCAGCTCCCTTTATATGAACAAATCATGGAGAAAGCTCCGTCTTCTCTTCATACATTGATTGCAAGTGGAGATGTTTATATCCGTGCGGGCCAACCGCTTCAGACTATTCCTGATGCGGATGTGGTGTGTTACGGTTTATGGGTAGATCCTAATCTGGCAAAAAACCATGGTGTTTTTGTTTCTTCACGGGCTACTCCCGATAAGCTTGATTTCATGCTTCAAAAACCTTCGGTGGAGGAATTGGGGAAATTAATGCAAACCCATCTTTTTCTGATGGATATCGGAATTTGGCTGTTAAGTGACCGTGCGGTTAGTCTGTTGGTAAAACGATCTTATAAGGAAGGAAAACTCTCTTATTATGACATGTATTCTGATTTCGGACTTACATTGGGAGAGCACCCGCGTATGATGGACGATGAACTTAACAAGCTGAGTGTGGCTATTCTGCCGTTGCCCGGAGGGGAGTTTTATCATTACGGAACCAGTCGTGAACTTATTTCTTCTACATTGGCAGTACAAAATCTGGTAAACGACCAGCGGGAGATTATGCACAAGAAGGTAAAACCGCATCCGGCCATGTTTGTTCAAAATGCTGAGGTAGGTTATCAACTTACCTCGCAAAATTCGGAAATATGGATAGAGAACAGTTATGTAGGAGCAGGATGGAATATCCATCACCAGACCATCATAACAGGGGTTCCCGCTAATAATTGGAACCTAGAGGTTCCGTCCGGTGTGTGTATTGATGTGGTTCCTTTTGGAGAATCTGGCTATGTAGCGCGTCCATACGGCTTCAATGATACTTTCAAGGGAGCTTTGGCTAAGGAAGAAACATATTATCAAGGAATGTCTGTAGGTGAGTGGTGTGCTGTACGCGGCATTTCGGTGGAAGAAATAGAAAACGGTCACGACTTGCAGGCCGCGCGTTTGTTTCCGGTTTGCTCATCTGTAGAGGAATTGGGAGCAGTTATGCGCTGGATGGTCTCTGAACCGGCATTACAGCAAGGAAAAGAAATATGGCAACGCTGTCGTAAGTTATCTGCCGATGATATATCTGCTTATTCTAATCTTTATCGTCTGGCAGAACAGCGTGAAGCTTTCCGGATAAAGAATTGGCCGGCATTGGCGCATAATTATGAACGAAGTGTCTTTTATCAGCTAAATTTGGAGAATGCTGCTGGAGAATTTGCTCGGTATGATCTGTCGTTGCCTGAGCCTTTATCAGAATCGGCTCCGCTGATGACACGTATCAGTGATAATATGTTCCGTGCCCGGGTGCAGCAGCTTAAGGGGCTGGCTTATCGGGAATATGAGAATGAGGCTTTTCGTTTGATGCGCGACGGACTTACTGCTTCGGCTTTAGCCAAGAGGCAGCAACCGCATTTGTCAGTGTACTCCGATCAGATTGTCTGGGGGCGTAGTCCGGTCCGTATTGATCTGGCCGGCGGATGGACGGATACTCCACCTTATTGCTTGAATGAAGGGGGGAGTGTGGTGAATATTGCTATTGAGTTGAACGGGCAGCCTCCTCTACAAGTTTACGTGAAACCCTGTCGGGAGTATAAGATAATTCTTCGTTCTATAGACTTAGGCGCTATGGAAGTGGTTACAACTTACGGGGAGGTAAGGGATTTCATGCAAGTGGGATCCCCATTCTCTATACCTAAAGCGGCATTGGTGCTGGCAGGTTTCCAGCCGGGCTTTTCCACCGAATCGTATGTTTCATTGGAAGAGCAGTTGAAGGCGTTTGGCTCCGGAATGGAAATCACTCTGCTTTCTGCGATTCCTGCGGGCTCCGGTCTGGGTACAAGTTCTATTCTTGCATCAACTGTGCTGGGGGCAATCTCTGATTTTTGCGGACTGAACTGGGATAAGAACGAGATATGTAACCGTACGCTTATTTTGGAACAGTTGCTGACTACCGGAGGGGGGTGGCAAGATCAATACGGAGGTGTGCTTCGTGGAGTGAAATTATTGCAGACTCATGCAGGTATGGATCAGAGTCCGTTAGTGCGCTGGTTGCCCGATTATTTGTTTACAGGTGGCGAATATCAGAAGTGCCATTTGCTTTATTACACGGGAATTACCCGTACAGCCAAAGGAATTTTAGCTGAAATCGTGCGTAGCATGTTCCTCAACTCCACAGAGCATTTGTCTATACTTGGCGGTATGAAGGGGCATGCTCTTGACTTGTACGAAGCCATTCAGCGTGGGAATTTCGATGAAATGGGGCGTTTGGTTGGTAAAAGCTGGAAGCTGAACCAAGCGTTGGATCCCGGCACTAATCCCGAGGCAGTTGAGACTATCATTCGCCGGATTGATGATTATTGCCTGGGATATAAATTGCCAGGTGCGGGGGGAGGCGGCTATCTTTATATGGTGGCTAAAGATCCTGAGGCTGCTATACGTATTCGAAGTATTCTTACTCAGAACCCACCCAACAGTTGTGCCCGTTTCGTTGATATGGCTTTGTCCGACAAAGGCTTGCAAATTAGCCGAAGCTAGTTATAACTGAATAGAGTTGGGAAACCAGCCGGGTGATATTTTCTTTAGCAAACTCCGGTTCCATTGCCTTCTCCAGGGTGATGGGGCCGGGGGCTATAGAGAATATACCTTTGAATCCCGCTTTGTTTAATTCCGGCAGGTTTTCTATACTGCCTGCCAGTACAATAACGGGAATATGTTCTTTTTGTGCTTCCTTTAGTATTCCGTATGGTACTTTTCCCATAGCTGTCTGCCGGTCTGCTTTTCCCTCGCCCGTAATAATGAGGTCTGCTCCTTTTATTTTTTCGGAGAAGTCGATGGCTTTCAATAATAATTCTGTTCCCGGTTTTAGCTCTGCGTTAAAAAAAGCCAGTAGTCCACCACCCATGCCTCCGGCTGCACCTGCACCGGGGTAGTTCGTGATATCTTTTCCTGTCGTTTTCTTTATAACTTCGGCTAATGATTGCATGCCTTCATCCAGTCTTTGCACCATATTTGAATCGGCTCCTTTTTGTTGTGCAAAGATATATGCCGCTCCGTCAGGGCCGTAGAAAGGGTTGGCTACATCACATGCTACCATGAAGTGTGTTTCTCTTAGTGCGGGGTGAATACCGGATGTGTCTATGTTTGCCACGGCTTCCATTATTTGGCCTCCTGTACCTAAGGTATGCCCTGATTTGTCTAGAAAGCGGAAACCTAGTGCCTGTAGCATTCCTAATCCTGCGTCATTAGTCGCGCTTCCGCCAATACCGATTATAAAATTTCTGCATCCTTTGTTTAATGCGTCTTTTATCAATTCTCCTGTACCAAAGGTTGTTGTCAGCATAGGATTTCTTTGTTCCATAGGTACGAGAGGTAGTCCGCTGATGGCAGCCATTTCTATAATAGCTGTTCTGCCATTGCCGGACAGACCGTAATGTGTTTTTGTCATTTTCATTAGCGGTCCATGTGCCGATAAGGTTATATATTTCCCTTTAGTGGCTGTGATGAGTACGTCCAGTAAACCTTCACCGCCATCAGCGATGGGAATAACTGAAGTGTGGCAGGAAGGATTTATGCTTTTGATACCTTTTTCGGCAGCTTTTCCTGCTTCTGCTGAAGTTAGACAGCCTTTGAATGAATCGATGGCGATAATTATTTTCTTCATTGTATATCTTTATATAGTGCAAATCTACTGAAAATTTTTCTTCTTTAAATAGAACAGGTTGTCTTTTATTTGTGGATTGGAATATGTGTAGCTTGATGGATAAAGTAGATGTTTTTTGCTTTTGTTTGGGTGTAAGTATTGGTTCTTGAAGTTGATGGTGTTTCCGAACAACCGTCGAGATGTAAGAAAATGATTTTTTTCTTCTCTGCATTTCCTTGCTTGGAGTTTTTCCCCTGTGTTTGCGGAGTCAGCACTTTTGAGAGCTCTGTGGTTTGTGTTTCGTAACCTGTCCGGTTGTCCTTCGGACTTGCTTCTTTTCCGTCTTTCCTTGTTTTTCCGTCTGCTGTTTTCGTATGGGTTCCTTCTTTTTTCCGTCCTTATACGCGCGTGCGAATATTATAATGTGTGTGTCTTTTTCCTCCGGTGTCCTCCGTTATAAAAACATGCTTTGTAACACATCTGTTATTCAGAGTATTACAAAAAAGTTTCAGGAAATCCGTATAATTTTTCCTTCGTATGTTTGCTGGTAATCGTTAAAAGGTCTACCTTTGCATCCGCAATCGAGAGAGATGCGGCACTTCAGACAGTGTGTGACTGACTTGGTGAAACAAACGTAGGAGAGTTTTCCTTGACAGGGTCTGCACCCAGTATCTTACGTTAGCGGGGCTAAGGGAGCGAGAACGGATAAGACCTGGGGAGGATGGACGTCCCGCCTTTTATGGAAGTTTCGGAAAAAAACTTTTTCAAAAAAACTTTCGAAAACATTTGGCGGTTACGATAAAATCTCTTACCTTTGCATCCGCTTTCGGAAACGATGGTAAAATATAAATGAGAGTTCTTTGAAAGATTTAAGATAAACAAACAAGTAGTACAAGCCGGTGCACCGTATGTGATATATATATGGTGTACGGAAAAACAAGAACCGTCAATATTGATATTGATAGATTTGGAATCCTTGAGCAGATTATCAACTGAACAGTTGGAAAAGATATTATTACAATGAAGAGTTTGATCCTGGCTCAGGATGAACGCTAGCTACAGGCTTAACACATGCAAGTCGAGGGGCAGCATGGTCTTAGCTTGCTAAGGCCGATGGCGACCGGCGCACGGGTGAGTAACACGTATCCAACCTGCCGTCTACTCTTGGACAGCCTTCTGAAAGGAAGATTAATACAAGATGGCATCATGAGTCCGCATGTTCACATGATTAAAGGTATTCCGGTAGACGATGGGGATGCGTTCCATTAGATAGTAGGCGGGGTAACGGCCCACCTAGTCTTCGATGGATAGGGGTTCTGAGAGGAAGGTCCCCACATTGGAACTGAGACACGGTCCAAACTCCTACGGGAGGCAGCAGTGAGGAATATTGGTCAATGGGCGAGAGCCTGAACCAGCCAAGTAGCGTGAAGGATGACTGCCCTATGGGTTGTAAACTTCTTTTATAAAGGAATAAAGTCGGGTATGCATACCCGTTTGCATGTACTTTATGAATAAGGATCGGCTAACTCCGTGCCAGCAGCCGCGGTAATACGGAGGATCCGAGCGTTATCCGGATTTATTGGGTTTAAAGGGAGCGTAGATGGATGTTTAAGTCAGTTGTGAAAGTTTGCGGCTCAACCGTAAAATTGCAGTTGATACTGGATATCTTGAGTGCAGTTGAGGCAGGCGGAATTCGTGGTGTAGCGGTGAAATGCTTAGATATCACGAAGAACTCCGATTGCGAAGGCAGCCTGCTAAGCTGCAACTGACATTGAGGCTCGAAAGTGTGGGTATCAAACAGGATTAGATACCCTGGTAGTCCACACGGTAAACGATGAATACTCGCTGTTTGCGATATACTGCAAGCGGCCAAGCGAAAGCGTTAAGTATTCCACCTGGGGAGTACGCCGGCAACGGTGAAACTCAAAGGAATTGACGGGGGCCCGCACAAGCGGAGGAACATGTGGTTTAATTCGATGATACGCGAGGAACCTTACCCGGGCTTAAATTGCAGATGAATTACGGTGAAAGCCGTAAGCCGCAAGGCATCTGTGAAGGTGCTTTGCATGGTTGTCGTCAGCTCGTGCCGTGAGGTGTCGGCTTAAGTGCCATAACGAGCGCAACCCTTGTTGTCAGTTACTAACAGGTTCCGCTGAGGACTCTGACAAGACTGCCATCGTAAGATGTGAGGAAGGTGGGGATGACGTCAAATCAGCACGGCCCTTACGTCCGGGGCTACACACGTGTTACAATGGGGGGTACAGAGGGCCGCTACCACGCGAGTGGATGCCAATCCCAAACCCCTCTCAGTTCGGACTGGAGTCTGCAACCCGACTCCACGAAGCTGGATTCGCTAGTAATCGCGCATCAGCCACGGCGCGGTGAATACGTTCCCGGGCCTTGTACACACCGCCCGTCAAGCCATGGGAGCCGGGGGTACCTGAAGTGCGTAACCGCGAGGAGCGCCCTAGGGTAAAACTGGTGACTGGGGCTAAGTCGTAACAAGGTAGCCGTACCGGAAGGTGCGGCTGGAACACCTCCTTTCTGGAGAGGACGAAAGATCGAGAAGGTTTTTGTTCTTGTACTGCTGGTGTTGTTTATTCAAGATATGATTCCGTAATGATACGGAAGAGAGAAAGTAAGAAGCCGGGTCTAATTAAACAGACTAGGTTGAACTTAGTCCTATAGCTCAGTTGGTTAGAGCGCTACACTGATAATGTAGAGGTCGGCAGTTCAACTCTGCCTGGGACTACGAACGGAATCAAGTTCGGGGGATTAGCTCAGCTGGCTAGAGCATCTGCCTTGCACGCAGAGGGTCAACGGTTCGAATCCGTTATTCTCCACTCCATCGGAAACGTAAGAAACGAAGATGAACGATCTATGACATATTGTACAAGCAAACAGTAATTTTAGTAGTAAAGAGCTGAAAGTATATATCATCCCGCCGGCACGCAAGTGTGGGCGAATGGATAAGGAAAGTAAAAAAAGGGCGCATGGCGGATGCCTTGGCTCTCGGAGGCGATGAAGGACGTGATAAGCTGCGATAAGCTTTGGGGAGGTGCAAATGACCTTTGATCCAGAGATTTCCGAATGGGACAACCCAATATCTTGAAGAGGTATTATCTTACTATGTAAGAGGCTAACGCAGGGAACTGAAACATCTTAGTACCTGCAGGAAAAGAAAATAAACAATGATTCCCCCCAGTAGTGGCGAGCGAACGGGGAACAGCCCAAACCATCCATGTTACGGCATGGGTGGGGTTGTAGGACTACGCCGTTGCATGAAGACATCAGAGAAGAACTTTCTGGAAAGAAAGACCATAGAGCATGACAGTTGCGTATTCGAATGTTGTCGAAGCATAGTAGTATCCTGAGTAGCGCGGAGCACGAGGAATTCTGCGTGAATCTGCCGGGACCATCCGGTAAGGCTAAATACTCCCGAGAGACCGATAGCGAACCAGTACCGTGAGGGAAAGGTGAAAAGCACTTCGAACAGAAGAGTGAAATAGTTCCTGAAACCGTGCGCCTACAAGCGGTCGGAGCTCGTTAATGAGTGACGGCGTGCCTTTTGCATAATGAACCTACGAGTTGCCTTTGCCGGCAAGGTTAAGTGTGACGACACACGTATCCGAAGCGAAAGCGAGTCTGAACAGGGCGTATAGTCGGCAGTGGCAGACGCGAAACCAAGTGATCTACCCTTGGCCAGGTTGAAGGCTGGGTAACACCAGCTGGAGGACCGCACCAATAAGCGTTGAAAAGCTTCTGGATGAGCTGAGGGTAGGGGTGAAAGGCTAATCAAACTTGGAGATAGCTCGTACTCCCCGAAATGCATTTAGGTGCAGCCTTGCGGGTTACTGATGTGAGGTAGAGCGACTGATAAGATGCGAGGGCTTCACCGCCTATCAAGTCTTGACAAACTCCGAATGCGCATCAGTTCTACCGCAGGAGTGAGGGCATGGGTGCTAAGGTCCGTGCCCGAGAGGAGAAGAATCCGGACCACCTGCTAAGGTCCCGAAATGACAGCTAAGTTAAACTAACGAAGTCTGACTGCTAAGACAGCTAGGATGTTGGCTTGGAAGCGACCATTCATTTAAAGAGTGCGTAACAGCTCACTAGTCGAGGAGTCGGGCGTGGATAATAATCGGGTATCAAGTTGTCTACCGAAGCAGTGGGATCATTTATATGATCGGTAGGGGAGCATTCCAGTCGGCGTCGAAGGCGTACCGGGAGGTATTCTGGAGCGTATGGAAAAGCAAATGTAGGTATAAGTAACGATAAGAGGGGTAAGATTCCCCTCGCCGAAAGACTAAGGTTTCCTGATCAACGCTAATCGGATCAGGGTCAGTCGGGTCCTAAGTCTCAGCCGACTGGCGATGGCGATGGCAGAAACGGTTAATATTCCGTTACTACCTTCAGGTGCGATGTGGAGACGGAGCAGTGACAGTGCCGCCATCTGACGGAATAGATGGTTGAAGGGTGTAGGAGTCGATCATGGCAGGCAAATCCACCATGAGATCCGAACCTGACAGTATGCCGCGTCCTTCGGGACAAGGCAATAGTGCGCGTAAGCATGCTGCCGAGAAAATCCGCTAAACTTAATCCTGGAGGTACCCGTACCGCAAACGGACACACGTAGTCGGGATGAATATTCTAAGGCGCTTGAGTGATTCACGGTTAAGGAACTAGGCAAACTGACCCTGTAACTTCGGGATAAAGGGTCCCTACCCTTTTATGGGAGGGCGCAGAGAATCGGTCCAGGCAACTGTTTAACAAAAACACAGGGCTGTGCCAAATCGAAAGATCCAGTATACAGCCTGACACCTGCCCGGTGCTGGAAGGTTAAGAGGAGATGTCATCGATAAGAGAAGCGTTGAATTGAAGCCCCAGTAAACGGCGGCCGTAACTATAACGGTCCTAAGGTAGCGAAATTCCTTGTCGGGTAAGTTCCGACCTGCACGAATGGTGTAATGATCTGGACGCTGTCTCAACCGTGAGCTCAGTGAAATTGTAGTATCGGTGAAGATGCCGATTACCCGCGATGGGACGAAAAGACCCCGTGAACCTTTACTATAGCTTATCATTGAATCTGGGCACGTGATGTGTAGGATAGGTCGGAGGCTTTGAAGCAGGTACGCCAGTATTTGTGGAGCCGCTGTTGAAATACGACCCTTTATTTGTTTGGATTCTAACCCGTGGAACGGGGACATTGATTGGTGGGTAGTTTGACTGGGGTGGTCGCCTCCAAAAGCGTAACGGAGGCTTCTAAAGGTGCCCTCCGGCCGATTGGTAACCGGCCTTAGAGTGTAATGGCATAAGGGCGCTTGACTGGGAGACTAACAAGTCGATCAGGTAGGAAACTAGAGCATAGTGATCCGGTGTTTCCGTATGGAAGGGACATCGCTCAAAGGATAAAAGGTACTCCGGGGATAACAGGCTGATCCCTCCCAAGAGCTCATATCGACGGAGTGGTTTGGCACCTCGATGTCGGCTCGTCACATCCTGGGGCTGGAGAAGGTCCCAAGGGTTGGGCTGTTCGCCCATTAAAGTGGCACGCGAGCTGGGTTCAGAACGTCGTGAGACAGTTCGGTCTCTATCTATCGTGGGCGCATGAAATTTGCGTGGCTCTGACACTAGTACGAGAGGACCGTGTTGGACAGACCTCTGGTTTGCCGGTTGTGCCGCCAGGTGCATTGCCGGGTATCTAAGTCTGGATCGGATAAGTGCTGAAAGCATCTAAGTACGAAGCCGGCCACAAGATTAGATTTCTCAGGGTCGTTGTAGACTACGACGTTGATAGGATGCAGGTGTAAAGGTAGAGATACCAAAGCCGAGCATTACTAATTGCCCGTCCACTTTCCTTATATGTCGGATGGTGTATACCTTTGGTTTTTACTACAGAATGAAATTACGATAACAGCTCAACAATATGTCAACCTTATTCAGGTGGCTATAGCACAAGGGTTCCACCTCTTCCCATTCCGAACAGAGAAGTTAAGCCTTGTCACGCCGATGGTACTGCGTCACAGTGGGAGAGTAGGTAGCCGCCGTTTTGATTGAAGCCTCCGGACTTGAAGAAGTTCCGGAGGCTTTTTTTGTATACGCACGCATGAAATGTGGCCTCTACCGTTTTTTCCCCGTGGGTGTGGGTACCTTTCCCACGGAACTCTCCGGAAGGGGCAGGTTTTTATTTAGAATTAGAAAAGGGGTTAAACAGATTGTATTTCATAATTTCTTTATGATTATCGAATATATTTACCACTTGAACTTGAATAATTTTTAGGTCTGCGTGAACAAAAAAACAATAGAATTGTTTCAATAATATAAACCGAGAATCTTTCGAAACTAGTAGCCAAAATGAAGCTTATCGTCAAAATAGGATTAATAGCCCTGCTTTTAATATTTAATTATCAGGGAGTCGATGCAGATATTGTTTCTTCCGCTATTGACAGATATGCTACTACTACAGAACATCAAGATAATATGGCATCTGATCATGGTACATTGGATACCATGTCTTTCACCCACTCTTTACTCACAGGGCAACAGCAGGTATTAGCGAAACTAATGCCCGATGATCCCCGTATCCGCAGAGCAGAGGAACTTCAACAGAACTTCTTAAAAATTCTCATAGGTCGTTTTTCACTACGGGAAGAAATACTGGCAACTGACCGCGCTAAGATCTTTCCGTTTAATCCCATTCATTGTGTGTTTCCGGCATCTCATTATTTCGTGTTCACGCTGAAACGCATTTTGATTTAATTAATCGTTATAAATTTAGTTGTTTCATCTTCTCCGGCTCCCTGCAGAGTGTCGGGGTTGGTATAGAATTGTCATTTTTTTAACTATAACGATTAATTAAAACATATATCATGGAAGCTATTCAAAATAAAACTACTAATAAGATTGTAGGTATTAAAAATGCGGGTTGGGTAATTAACGTGAGTTCGAAATAAGAATAAATATATTTCACTTATAATTAGAAACATAGCGATAAAAGTATTAAATTTATAGTGCTGAATTATAACATTTAAACGATTACCACTATGTTTCCAGAGTCTAAAGTTACAGAGATTTATTGTATGGCCGATGATTTTTGCAAGGAATTTACATTGCAACAGGAAAAATATATGATTAAGGATATGAAGACCATGCATCGTAACAAACCCAACCGTATGAGTGATGCAGAGATTATGGTTATTCTAATCCTGTTTCACTCCGGTGGTTTCCGTTGTTTCAAGCATTACTACAAGGAGTATGTCTGTAAACATCTGAAACACCTTTTTCCTCGTCAGGTTTCTTATAACCGTTTTGTGGAACTGGAGAAGGAAGTATTGCTTCCCATGACCATATTCATCAAAAGAGTACTGCTGGGAACTTGTACCGGCATCAGTTTCGTTGATTCCACTCCCTTATGTGTATGTCGTAACCAAAGAATCTTGATTCATAAGACATTTGAAGGGCTTGCCGAGCGTGGAAGATGTTCTATGGGATGGTTCTTCGGATTCAAGCTGCATCTGATAATCAATGACAAGGGTGAAATCCTCAATTTCATGTTCACGCCTGGAAACGTGGATGACCGGGAACCGTTGAAACAGGGTAGGTTTCTGGAAAACATCAAAGGAAAACTATGTGCAGACAAGGGATATATAGGTCAGGCTCTGTTTGAAAACCTTTTCCTTAATGGCATACAGCTTGTTACTAAAGTTAAAAATAATATGAGGAACTCACTGATGAGTATTGCCGACAAGATTTTGCTAAGAAAAAGAGCCTTGATTGAAACGGTCAATGACGAACTGAAGAACATCGCACAGATTGAACACTCAAGACATCGTTCATTCAGTAACTTTATAGCCAACTCCTTGTCGGCTATCGCGGCATACTGCTTTTTTGAAAAAAAGCCCGCCATTGACGTAAAGTTTGTCAATGACGGACAACTTGCTATTTTTTGATTTTATTTCGAACTCACGTTAATTATATGCTGCTTTATCATTGCAGTTTGTATCTATCACTTCATATTGGGGAATCCATCCAACTTTATGAATAATGACCCTAATAACCATCCGTTGCCGGGCAGTTTCCTGGGAACAATTTACAAAGGTGGTGTAGTGGTGCCCATTATCCTGACCCTGTTGCTCACCGTCATAGCATTGAGCGTTATTTAGCCATCCGGTCTGCTTTTGGCAGAGGTTCGCTGGTGAAATTCGTCGCTAATATTAAATCTGCCTTAGCCGCTGGTGATATGAAGAAGGCACAAGAGCTATGTGATAAACAAGGCGGTTCTGTAGCCAATGTAGTTACTTCGACTTTAAGAAAGTATGCCGACGTGGAAAACGATGCGACACTTTCCAAGGACCAGAAAGTACTGGCCATTCAAAAAGAATTGGAAGAAGCAACTGCCCTGGAGCTCCCTATGATGGAGCAGAAGCTGCCGAATATGCACAGCGCGCTAAAGATGTGAACAGTAAATGTGCTGTAGCCTATCTGCTGAGTGGTGATGTGGCATTGAAACTAAATGATGTGAACAAAGCCAGCAGTGATTATAACCAGGCTATTTATCTGGATGAAAATTGCAGCGAAGCTTATTTTAAATATGCACAGGTATATAAAGGGGTAGACCCCCAACTGTCACTGGATATGCTGATGCGTTTGCAGACCAAGACTCCGGACGATAACCGTATCAGTAAGGAATTGGCCGATGTATATTATACGATGGGGCAGTATGGCAAAGCAAAAGAAGCTTATGAAAGTTATCTGAAAGTAGGTACGCCTACCGAACAGGACTATACCCGCTATGCCATGTTGCTATATCTGAATAAGGACTATGCGCAGTCTTCGGATATGGCAAAGAAAGGTTTGGAACTTGCTCCGGAAAATCATGTGCTGAAACGTCTGGCGATGTATGATAATCTGGAATTAAAGGATTACAAAGAAGGACTGGAAGCAGCTGCCACTTTCTTTTCTAATCCCGGTAATCCGGATTATGTATATTTGGATTACGTTTATTTCGCCCGTTTGCTGGAAGCTGACAAGCAGTATGATGAAGCGGTGGCACAGTTCGACAAAGCACTGTCCATGGACAAATCGCATACGGAAATCTATAAAGATATCTCTGATGTATACGAAAAGGAACGTGATTTTCCGAAGGCAATAGAGGCTTACAAAAATTATTTGGGCGGAATGAAAAGTGATCCGGATATTAGTGACCTGTTTTTATATGGACGTTTGAACTATTATGCGGCTACTGATTCTGCTTATCAGGATAAGCAACCACTTTATCTAGCTGAAGCCGATACTATTTTTGCACAAGTGGCTGCTAAAGTTCCCGATAACTATTTAGGAAATTTCTGGCGTGCTCGTGTTAATTCTTTGCGTGATCCTGAAACAACTCAGGGATTGGCAAAGCCTTATTATGAGGCTGCACTGAGTATTCTGGAACAGAAGCCTGATTCTATTAAATCAGTGTTGGTGGAATGTAATAGCTATTTGGGATATTATTATTTTGTAAAAGAAGATTATAACCAGTCAAAACTGTATTGGAATAAGATATTGGAAATTGATCCTGGAAACGAAACTGCTACTAAAGCACTACAAGGAATTAAATAGTCCTTTTTTTCATTTATCATTTTGAGTTGAGCGGACAGTACTAGGTTGCTGCCCGCTTAATTCGTTTCATGGTTAATGAATATTAAAGATGAGTCATTCTTCTTGTTTATTCAAATAAACTATATACATTTGTGGTGTACTAATTAACTAATACACTAAATAACTAATAAAACCATAAATACAATGATGATTGAAGTAAAGAACATGTCTTTCAGTTATGGAAAGAGAAAACAGAAAGTCTTTGATGACTTCTCGCTGGCATTGGATAAAGGTTCAGTTTATGGTCTTTTAGGGAAGAACGGCACAGGTAAATCTACTTTGCTCTATTTAATGACAGGTTTGCTTCGTCCTCAGGCCGGACGGGTGCTTTACAAAGGGGTGGATGTTTCCATGCGCTATCCCCTGACTTTGCAGGACATGTTTCTAGTGCCTGAAGAATTTGCTTTGCCATCAGTCAGTTTGAAACAATACTTGAAACTGAATACTCCGTTTTATCCGAATTTCAGCAATGAACTCTTGAGCACTTGCCTTCGTGATTTTGATATGAATGAAGATATTCATTTGGGCGAGCTTTCGATGGGACAGAAGAAGAAAGCATTTATGTGCTTTGCATTAGCTACCAATACCTCTTTGTTGGTAATGGACGAGCCCAGCAACGGATTGGATATTCCTTCTAAAAGTCAGTTTCGTAAAGTAATCGCTTCGGGCATGACCGATGAAAAATCAGTCATCATCTCTACGCACCAGGTGAGAGATATTGACAGCCTGCTGGATCATGTGGTTATTATTGACGGTACTCGCGTATTGTTGAATGCATCGGTAAAGACCATCTGTGACAAAGTCTATTTTGCAGAGCAAGGCATGAATGAACCGACGGACACAGCACTCTATGTCCAGCCGTCCGTCCAGGGAAACAGTGTAATCTTCCCGAACACTGAGAATGAGGAGACGAATTTGAATCTGGAAGTATTATTCAACGCTATGCTGGCAGAGAGAGAAAAAATGCAAACCATGTTTAACAAGTAACACACACAAACACTATGGATACGAATAACTTCTTTAGCTTTTCGCGTATTGCAATGGTAATGAAACGCGAGATTATGGAAAATTGGAAAACGAATCTTTATCGTTTGATAGGAATTTATGCTGCATTCGCCTTGGTAATGATACTTCATATGTGGACAATGAGTTCTGGTAGGTCTTCTCAGATATCGTTTACTGCTTATTGTTCTAATATAATGGGGACCTTTGTTTTTATCATTGGTATTGCCAGTATTGCTTATGCTGCCAACATTATGGAAAACATGATTACAAAAGAAAAACGTATCGCTTTTCTGATGCTTCCGGCGACTATGATAGAGAAATTTGTAGCACGATTTTTAATTGTTACGGTAGGGATGGCCGCAGCCATTATAGTTGCCGCTTCATTGGCAGAGATTACGCGTTATCTTGTACTTCCTTTGTTTAATTTGCCCGAGGCATTCCATCAATCAGTGTTGTACCATCTTCTTTCTATGGCTGCTATAGATGGAGAACAGGTATTTAGGGGATCGGGATCCGCTTTGAATATGTCCTACCAGAACTGGCTGGGTGAGCTGTGCGGATGGGCTTTCTTGGTGTGGTCACATTCACTTTATATTCTAGGGGGTAGTTATTGGTACAAGAAACCTTTTTTCAAGACATTGGGTACATTGATGCTTATTTCTATTCTGTGTTCGGTCTTGTCAGTACATATCATATCATGGGTAGGCAATGACGGTATGCGTAGTTTCGCCGAATGGCTGGAAGATAATTTCCAGTGGATGACATTAAACAAGTTACTTTCCTTAGGGGTGGCGTTCTTCAGTGCATTCACCATGTTCAACTGGTGGCTGAGTTACCGGCTCTTTACCCGTTCACAAGTTATTAAACCCAAATTCCGCTTGCTATGAAATTTAAAGAAAGTAAATCCATTTACTTGCAGATAGCTGACCGGATATGTGATGAAATCCTGCAAGGACAATATACGGAAGAAGAGCGTATTCTATCGGTCAGAGAATACGCCGCCACAGTGGAGGTGAATGCAAATACGGTGGTCCGCACGTATGATTACCTTCAGGGACAAGAGATCATTTACAATAAACGCGGCATTGGTTATTTTGTATCGGCAGGGGCTAAAGACCGGATTATTGCTTTACGGAAAAATATATTCCTGCATGAGGACCTGCCTGAGTTTTTCAGACAAGTGAAGACATTGGATATTCCCATGAAAGAGATAGAGAAAATGTATAAGGAATATCTGACTCAACAATGACACAACACCAAACACATCTACGACAACACATACACAACATCGGTTAGATAAAGAAATCCCGGCAGAGCGATGACTCGCCGGGATTTCTTATATCCGGTTACTTGTCTGCTATAAAAATTGTAGTCCAGTATAACCATTCGGTTGCAGCTCGGAGGATATCGGGATTGATAGATTGGGTGTTATCTTTGGGATGATGGTAATAACCGCCTCCCAAGGCCCATAAGTCTATACATGGATAGCCGGCTTTCATAAAGACTGCACCGTCTGTGCGAGGGCGGGTCAGGAAATGAGTCTCACTAGTGAACAGACGTCGATGTACATACCTATCATTGGCTTTCTCTGATAGCTCAGCCAGTTCGGGGTATTTATAGTGATAATTCGCTCCTAGCATCTCACCTACACCCACTTGTTCCAGATTCAGGATTGCTGCCACTTTGTTTTGGGGCACAAGGGGATGGTTGGTGTAGTAGGTACTTCCGGTAAGTCCGGCTTCCTCACCGTCCACACTCATGAAGATGATGCTGCGTTTCGGCTTTATTTTTGATTTTGCCAGTGCTTCAGCTACTCCCAGCATGGCAGCGGAGGAAGAATTGTTGTCATTCGCTCCTTCAATCAGGAAAGGAATCATTCCTAAGTGGTCCAGATGGGCGGAAATGATTACATATTCATTGCATAGTATAGGATCACTGCCTTTGATCATGCCCAAAATATTTTTTCCAGTAGCATTGGGATTATAGGTAGCATTCATTTTGATGTGGGCTCTCTTTCCGGTATGGAAAGAGGCAGGCTTCTGAGTCTTATAAATCTGCCGGATGGTTTCTTTATAGGTCTTGCCTGTTCCCCTGAAAATATCATTGACCACAGTGTCTGTAACATGACAATAGACAAATCCCGGATTATAGGGGGCATTCGGACCGGGAACCCATTTGTATAACAAGCCTGCCGCACCATGGGCTGCAGCGTTGTTCAGCTTGGTCTGGTGCAAAGTATGTTTGTACCACATGGCCAGTGAATCGGGGTTACGGCTTATATTGGGTGTTTCTCCCTCTACCAGTACAATCTTGCCTTTTACATCTATGTCTTTGTAATCATCATATCCTAATTCGGGTGCTGTAACGCCAAATCCGGCATATACCACATCGGCTGTCACTTCTCCGTTACTGGTCATTCCTCCGGCAAACCAACCATCTGCCCAAGGGTATGTCTTGGAGATCCATACAGTTTTTTTCTTGTCTTGGGTGACAGGAAATAGGATATCCATAGTGCTTCCCGGTTGTATCTCTACACAAGGGTGGGGGAATAGCTGTATGTAGGAACCATTCTCACCACGAGGTATTAGTTTCCACTCTTTAAAATATCCTTTTACGATATCTACAGCTTTAGCCATTCCGGGCGAACCTGCGAGTCGTCCCTCCAAGGCCGGGTCTGAAAGTTGCTTTACATAACCGAAAATCTTTTCGGTAGTGATGTTACGATGCATGGCATCAAGGTACATTTCTTCATCAGTCATGGTAGCCGTTCTTCTTTGGGCGGATGAAGACAGGGAGCCCAATGCAAGAATTGCAGATAACAAGAGGAGTCCTTTTTTCATGTTAATATGTTGATTTAAGATTCGGTTCTAAAGATAAAAAGAAAAGATCAGATTCCTGTTTATCTCCTTGTAAAAATCTTAAGTTCGTATTTCTTGATATAAATCAAACCGTTACATCGTGAAAAGTCTGTACCTTTGCACCCCGAAAATCAAGGGTAACAAGTGGACGTAATTCAAGAACCGAGAAGTGTACGAAAGAACCTTGCCAGACTGGCGGTTCCTATTTTCATTGAAACATTGCTGATTATGATGCTGGGCGCGGTAGATACCGTGATGCTGAGTCAGTATTCAGACAATAGTGTGGCTGCCGTCGGGGTGGTCAACCAGCTCATCATGTTTGCTTTCCTGATATTCGAGGTGATTAATATAGGAACTTCCGTACTCTGTTCGCAATATTTGGGAGCAAGAATGCACAAGAATATGGTGCAGGTGGTGGGAGTATCATTGATACTCAATTTGGTGTTCGGCCTGTTTGTCAGTGCTATTCTGCATTACGGAGCCACTTCTCTGCTATCTATGATGGGACTTCGTCCCGAACTGATGGAATATGGAGTGAGTTACATGAAGATAGTAGGGGCATTCGCTTTTTTTCAAGCCATATCTCTGACTATTTCTGCCTCTTTGCGTAGTGCTAACAAAGCGGTTTATCCCATGATGGTAACGGTAGTTGTGAATATTCTGAATATCATCGGTAACTATTCGCTGATTTTCGGTAAGTTCGGCATGCCGGCTTTGGGAGTGGAAGGTGCGGCTATCTCTACAGCATTTGCCCGAGGGGTATCTATGGTGATACTTTTTGTAATTCTTTTCCGCAAGCATATTCCCAGATTTCCGTTATCCTATTTTTGCCCCTTCCCGTTTGTCGAGCTGAAAAACCTGTTGAAAATCGGAGTCCCCTCGGCCGGAGAAAATATGTCCTACAGTTTCTCTCAGGTAGTATTGACCTATTTTATTAATATGTTGGGGAATGAAGCGCTGGCTACCCGTACCTATGTGGTGAATATAGTGATGTTCGTTTATTTGTTTGCTATTGCCATGGCACAAGGCGGAGCCATCTGTATCGGACATCTGGTAGGTGAAAGGAAAATTCATGCAGCCTATCTGTTAGGCAAATATGTGATGCGTATTTCTATTTTGGTTTCTTTGGTTTTATCCTGTATCTGGGCTTTGATGGGGCATACCTTGTTTAGCTGGTTGACAGATAATCCGGAAATTATCCGTCTGGGTACTATTATCCTGTTTATTGATGTGATTTTGGAAGTGGGACGGGCTATTAATATTTATGCGACGAATGCTTTACGTGCAACGGGTGATGTAAATTATCCGTTTTATGTAGGATTTGTTGTTCAGTGGAGTGTTGCCGTAGGTTGTGGTTTCTTGTTCGGCATTCATTGGGGATGGGGATTGGTAGGTATGTGGTGTGCGTTTGTGCTGGATGAAAATCTTCGTGGTATTATCTTTGTACAGCGTTGGAACAGTCTGAAATGGACTAAAAAGGGATTTGTGAAATAAATCTTCATTTTCGCAAACTTTATGCATCTTCAGGCCGTTAAACTCAAGAAAAAGAATTAATTTTGCAGTCTGATAATTATCAAAAATATAATATGGAGCTCGATTTACTCACGGCAATATCACCTATTGACGGTCGATACAGAGGAAAAGCGGGAGCTTTGGCCTCTTATTTTTCTGAATTTGCACTCATTAAGTACCGTGTGCAGGTAGAAATAGAATATTTCATCACTTTATGTGAGCTACCGTTACCGCAGCTGACAAGCTTTGATCATGCACGTTTTGATGCATTGCGCGCTATTTATAAGAATTTTTCAGAAGCTGATGCACAGCGTATTAAAGAGATAGAAAGTGTAACAAACCACGACGTTAAAGCTGTAGAATATTTCATTAAGGAACAATTTGACAAGTTGGGCGGAATGGAAGAATACAAGGAATTCATTCATTTCGGATTGACATCACAGGACATAAACAATACTTCTGTACCTTTGTCTATAAAGGAGGCATTGGAACAAGTGTACTATCCGCAAATTGAAGAGCTGATTGCTCAGTTGACTACATACGCTGAAGAATGGGCAAATATCCCTATGTTGGCAAAAACACATGGGCAGCCTGCTTCTCCTACTCGCCTGGGTAAAGAAATCATGGTTTTCGTTTATCGTCTGAATCGTCAGCTGGCTGTATTGAAAGCTTGTCCTGTCACGGCTAAATTCGGTGGTGCGACGGGTAATTACAATGCACATCATGTAGCTTATCCCGAATATGACTGGAAAGCATTCGGAAATCAGTTCGTGGCAGAGAAGCTGGGGTTGGAACGTGAGGAATATACTACTCAGATTTCTAATTATGATAATCTGGGAGCCATCTTTGATGCCATGAAGCGCATCAATACCATTATGATTGACATGAACCGCGACTTTTGGCAGTACATCTCTATGGAGTACTTCAAACAGAAGATTAAAGCGGGCGAAGTCGGTTCCAGCGCTATGCCGCACAAAGTAAACCCCATCGACTTCGAAAATGCAGAGGGTAACCTGGGGATGGCAAATGCTATTCTGGAGCATCTTTCTTCTAAGTTGCCTGTTTCCCGCTTGCAACGTGACTTGACAGACTCTACTGTGTTGCGTAACGTCGGTGTACCTTTCGGTCACATTGTGATTGCTATCCAAAGTTCGTTGAAAGGTCTGCGTAAACTGTTGCTGAATGAGAAAGCAATCTATGCCGACTTGGATAATTGTTGGAGTGTGGTGGCGGAAGCTATCCAGACTATTTTGCGCCGCGAAGCCTATCCTCATCCGTATGAGGCATTGAAAGCTTTGACCCGTACAAACCAAGCTATCACAGAAGGGGCTATTAAAGAATTCATAGAAACACTAAATGTAAGCGAAGATATTAAAAAGGAACTGCGAGTGATTACACCGCATAATTATACAGGTATTTAAAAAATAGTTAGTTGGATTTTAATCAAAAAAGCCCGAGAGGGCGTTATACATTAATTAATAAACAAAAGGAAAACCATGAGTACAGAAAATGAAAGCAGACAAGAAGGTGCTGCAAACGAAGAAAACCAGAATGTAAGCCGTGATGGTGGTTATAAGTCTTATAACAGAGACAGTAATTACAACAGATACAACAACGACGGCGAACAGCGTCCTTACCGTCCTCGTACGAACAGCTATAATCGCGAAGGTGGCGCCCGTCCTTACCGTTCTTCTTATAACAACGGTGACCGTCCTTCCTATAATCGCTATAATAATAATGGTGACCGTCCGCAACGTCCCCGCTTTAATCCTAACAGTGAGGATGGAGGAGAACAACGTTCATACCGTCCTCGTACAAATTATAATCGTGAAGGTGGTGAGCAGCGTCCATATACTCCGCGCCCTCGTTTCAATAATGGTGAGGAAGGTGGTGAACGTCAATACCGTCCCCGTACAAACTATAATCGCGAAGGTGGTGAGCAGCGTCCTTATTCTCCGCGTCCCCGCACCGGAGGATATAATCGCGAAGGTGGTGAGCAGCGTCCATATACTCCGCGTCCCCGTTTTAACAGCGGTGAAGGTGGTGAACAGCGTTCTTACACTCCGCGTCCTCGTACCGGCGGTTATAATCAAGGCGGCGACCGTCCTTATCGTCCTCGTACCGGTGGTTATCAAGGTGGTGGATACAATCGTCCCTATCGCCCCCGTACGGCTGATTATAACCCGAATGCAAAGTATAGTCTGAAGAAACAGATTGAATATAAAGATATATTGACCGATCCAAATGAGCCGATTCGTCTGAACAAGTTCTTGGCTAATGCAGGTATATGTTCCCGTCGTGAGGCTGATGAGTTTATTACAGCAGGTGTAGTCAGTGTAAATGGTGAAGTGGTAACCGAATTGGGTACTAAAATCAAGCGTACAGACGAAGTGAAGTTCCACGATGAACCGGTGAGCATTGAACGTAAAGCTTATGTTTTGCTGAACAAACCGAAAGATTGCGTGACTACTTCCGATGATCCTCAGGAACGTAAGACTGTAATGGATTTTGTGAAAGGTGCTTGTAAGGAGCGTATTTATCCAGTTGGGCGTTTGGATCGTAATACTACCGGTGTATTACTGTTAACTAACGATGGTGATTTGGCTTCCAAGCTGACTCATCCTAAGTATTTGAAGAAGAAGATTTATCATGTATATTGTGATAAGAATGTAACCAAGGCAGATCTTGACCAGATTGCAGCAGGTGTGACATTGGATGATGGAGAGATCCATGCAGATGCCATCAGCTATGCATCGGAAACAGACAAATCACAAGTCGGTATTGAAATCCATTCCGGAAAGAACCGTATTGTGCGTCGTATTTTTGAATCCTTGGGATATAAGGTAATCAAGCTGGACCGCGTTTATTTTGCTGGCCTGACTAAAAAAGGTTTGCGTCGCGGTGACTGGCGTTACCTGACGGAACAAGAAGTGAACATGCTCCGCATGGGCTCATTTGAATAATAAACAATAAAGAGACAAAACAATGGAAAAAATTAGTAGAACAAAGATTGTTGACTTGCTGAAGCGCCGTGATTTTGGTGCGATGGTCAATGTAAAAGGTTGGGTTCGTACCCGCCGCGGTAGCAAACAGGTAAATTTTATCGCCCTGAATGACGGTTCTACAATAAATAATGTGCAGATTGTTGTTGATTTGGCAAACTTTGACGAAGAAATGTTGAAGCAGATCACCACCGGTGCATGTATCAGTGTGAACGGTGAGTTGACCGAATCCATTGGCTCTGGTCAGGCTGCCGAAGTTCAAGCGCGTGGAATCGAAGTATTAGGTACTTGTGATAATACTTATCCGTTACAGAAGAAAGGTCATACGATGGAGTTTCTTCGTGAGATCGCTCATTTGCGTCCCCGTACCAATACATTTGGAGCTGTATTCCGCATCCGCCACAACATGGCTATCGCTATCCATAAGTTCTTCCATGAACGTGGTTTCTTCTATTTTCATACACCTATTATCACAGCATCCGATTGTGAAGGTGCGGGACAGATGTTCCAGGTTACTACCAAGAATCTTTATGATTTGAAGAAAGATGAAAACGGATCGATTATTTATGATGATGATTTCTTTGGCAAACAAGCCAGTTTGACGGTTTCCGGACAGTTGGAAGGTGAATTGGCTGCTACTGCTTTGGGGGCTATTTATACATTTGGACCTACATTCCGTGCGGAGAACTCCAATACGCCGCGTCACTTGGCCGAGTTTTGGATGATTGAACCTGAGGTTGCGTTCAATGATATTACTGATAATATGGATTTGGCCGAAGACTTTATTAAATATTGTGTACAGTGGGCGCTTGACAACTGCTATGATGATGTGAAGTTCTTGAACGATATGTTCGATAAAGGATTGATAGAACGTTTGCAGGGCGTGCTGAAGGAAGAATTTGTCCGTCTGCCTTATACGGAAGGTATCAAGATACTGGAGGAAGCTGTAGTAAAAGGTCATAAATTTGAATTCCCGGTATATTGGGGAGTAGACTTAGCCTCTGAACATGAACGTTATTTGGTGGAAGAGCACTTTAAACGTCCTGTAATCCTGACAGACTATCCGAAAGAAATCAAGGCATTCTATATGAAGCAGAATGAGGATGGCAAGACGGTGCGTGCAATGGATGTATTATTCCCGAAGATTGGCGAAATAATAGGTGGTTCTGAACGTGAGGCTGATTATGACAAATTGATGACCCGCATTCAGGAACTGGGAATTCCGATGAAGGATATGTGGTGGTATCTGGATACCCGCAAGTTTGGTTCATGTCCTCATTCTGGTTTTGGACTTGGTTTTGAACGGTTGTTGCTGTTTGTTACCGGTATGACCAATATTCGTGATGTGATACCTTTCCCACGTACTCCGCGCAATGCTGAATTCTAATTGTAGGAAATAATAATTCAAAAAATCCTGCCCTATAACATAGAGCAGGATTTTTTTTTGTGTTTAACTGTAAAAAAGTTATTTGAAAAGCAGAAAGTTTGAAAAATTTTTCTAATTTTGTTGTATCCACATAACGCAATTTGTTAACTAAATATATACAGCTATGAAACGGAAAAAATTATTCCTACTGATGATAGCATTCTTGCTAATCGGTACTTCGCGTGTAGTGGGACAGGAAAAATCGGATGCAGCCCCTGTCAATTTGAAAGGGATTTGGCAGATGTGCTTTTATGTATCAGGTACTCCTCAGGTGCCGGGTGAGTTGAAACCAAGTAATTCTTTTAAAATTTTGTCTGATGACGGCAAGTTTACCAATATGACCATGATTCCTAATCATGGAGCCATTATTATTGGTTCCGGTACCTATCGGCAGACTGCTCCTAATGCTTATACAGAGCATGTGGAGAAAAATCTGCATCTTCCACAATTGGTAGGTGTGGATAACATTTTGGAATTTGAGATGAAGGGGGGCGATGTCATGGTACTGAAGTTTTTTGTGAAAACAGATAAGGATGGCAATGAAATCAATTCATGGTATTATGAAACTTGGAAACGGGTGAAAATGCCTCCTGTTTATCCAAAGGATTTGGTCAGATAAGTTTGAATCTTTGTTTATAAACAAAGGATAGTCATTGGGGAGGGGCTGCTCTTTCATTTTTTGAAAGCGTGGTCCCTATCTATATGGTGGGATATGTGTCTTGTTTATATGATTACTTGTTTGGATACTTAAATGAAAGGTGTCTATGTATTAATTGTTTCCAATAAAATGATGTAGTGAGTAACTGCTACCTGTTTGCACTTAAATATACGGTAAAATTCCTGTAATCTCTTCTTGATTTGCACAGAATTTCAAAAAATGTGCTATTATTCATCACTTTTATGTCTTTTCGAGAACAAAAATTGGAAATAATCGTTAACTTTGTCGCCAATAACATGAAATAGAAAAGGAGATTAATGTCTAAACTTTATATAATAGCGGGGTGTAACGGAGCTGGTAAAACGACTGCTTCGTATACGGTATTACCCGAAATTTTAGAGTGCCGTGAATTTGTCAATGCCGATGAAATCGCCAAGGGACTTTCTCCTTTTAACCCCTCAAGTGTAGCAATCGAAGCGGGACGACTGATGCTGAAACGCATCGGAGAACTGTTGTCAGCCGGAGTCAGTTTTTCTGTTGAAACTACATTGTCCACCCGTTCTTATATCAATCTTATCCAGCAGGCACAAAATCAAGGATATAGTGTCAGCCTTATTTATTTTTGGCTGAATTCGCCTGAACTGGCTATAGAGCGAGTGAAACAGCGTGTTGCCAACGGAGGGCATGATGTACCTGCTCCCATTATCCGTCGTCGTTATCGTTCGGGGTTGGAAAACTTTTTCCGTATTTATATGCCTTGCGTGGATTATTGGATGCTTGCGGACAATAGCTGCACACCGCGTGTTATTGTGGCGGACGCCTTCCGTTTGGGAGATGAGGTCCATATCTATAATCAAGAACTTTTTACTAAAATCAGAAGTTATGTCAACTGAAGAAGAATATAAGGAATTAAGTGCGAAGTTGCGTTATGGTTTAGAATTAGCGGAACAGCGGTTGATAGAGGAAACTGCACGGCGCGAAGGGACACTGTGTTATGGTCGTCCCGATGGAAAAGTAGTTCGGATCTCAGCAACTGAACTTTTAAAGCTTCGTCAGTCCGGTGGAAACAATGCGGCATCTGTGGCTGTTTGTACTTGCTCTGAGATGGAGAGTGGCTGGAATCGTTGAAAATATATGAATAACTGTATATGTATAGGGAAGAATCAAAATTTCTTCCCTATGTTTTTACTCCGTTATTCAAAGCCTAGATGTGGTTGTATCAGCCTTTTGTATGCAAAAAGCAGGAGGAAAAAATATCTTAATTTGTTTGTCAGTTCAAAGAAAAGCCGTACCTTTGCAAGCCGATTATTATCAAAAGTTTATAAAGAATTAATTCTTAGCGTGTTAATAGTTCTTTGTCCGGGAACGGTTAGAAACGCTGGGAAGAATTGTTTTTTAGTAGTTAACATTTAAAAAAGAATTTAAGAGTGGATACTTTAAGTTACAAGACCATTTCTGCAAACAAAGAAACAGCTCAAAAAGAATGGGTTGTTATCGACGCTACCGATCAGGTCGTAGGCCGTCTCGGTTCGAAAGTTGCGAAACTGTTGAGAGGAAAGTACAAACCAGACTTTACCCCTCATGCTGACTGCGGTGATAATGTTATTATCATTAATGCAGACAAAGTGAAATTTACCGGAAACAAGTGGAACGACAAGGTTTACTTGCGCTATACAGGTTATCCCGGTGGTCAGAGAGAAATGACTCCTGCCCAGTTGATGAAGAAACCTAACGGTGAAGAAAAACTGTTGAAGAGAGTAGTAAAGGGTATGCTTCCTAAAAATCGTCTGGGAGCTAAGTTGCTGGGCAACTTGTATGTTTACGCCGGAAGCGAACACAAGCATGAAGCTCAGAGCCCGAAAACAATTGATATAAATTCACTTAAATAATAAAGAATGGAAGTAGTAAATGCATTAGGCAGACGTAAACGCGCCGTAGCACGCGTGTTCGTAAGCGAAGGTACAGGAAAGATTACTATTAACAAGAGAGACCTTGCACAGTACTTTCCATCAACTATTCTTCAGTATGTAGTAAAACAGCCTTTGAACAAGCTGGAGGCTGCTGAAAAATATGATATCAAAGTAAATCTTTACGGTGGTGGTTTTACAGGTCAGTCACAGGCTTTGCGTCTGGCTATCGCCCGTGCGCTGGTTAAAATCAACCCTGAAGATAAAACAGCTCTTCGTTCAGAAGGCTTCATGACACGTGATTCTCGTTCTGTAGAACGTAAGAAACCGGGTCAGCCCAAAGCACGTCGTAGATTCCAGTTCAGTAAACGTTAATATCCGGTTTTACTTGGAACTGGTTAAGAAGCGTTTAGTATCTAAACCAGCGGGACTCTACTTGGTAGCGGACTACCCGATGGTTGGTTGAGATAAACAAAAAAGAAAGTAAACGATTTAAAGAATAACAAAATGTCTAGAACTAATTTCGATACATTATTGGAAGCCGGTTGCCACTTCGGACACCTTAAGAGAAAGTGGAATCCCTCAATGGCTCCTTATATTTTCATGGAACGCAATGGTATCCATATCATTGACCTCCATAAAACAGTTGCTAAAGTAGATGAAGCTGCTGATGCACTGAAACAAATCGCAAAATCAGGTAAGAAAGTCCTGTTTGTTGCTACTAAGAAACAAGCTAAACAAGTAGTAGCTGAGAAAGCTGCTTCTGTAAATATGCCTTATGTAATCGAGCGCTGGCCGGGTGGTATGTTGACTAACTTCCCGACTATCCGTAAGGCTGTGAAGAAAATGGCTACTATCGATAAGTTGACCAACGATGGTACTTATTCAAACCTTTCTAAGAGAGAAGTTCTGCAAATCTCTCGTCAGCGTGCTAAATTGGAGAAGAACTTAGGCTCTATCGCTGATTTGACTCGTTTGCCGTCAGCACTGTTCGTTATCGATGTGTTGAAAGAAAACATTGCAGTTCGTGAAGCTAACCGTCTGGGTATCCCTGTATTTGCTATCGTTGATACAAATTCAGATCCTTCAAACGTAGACTTCGTGATTCCTGCAAACGATGACGCTACTAAGTCTGTAGAAGTGATCTTGGATGCTTGTTGTGGCGCTATCGCTGAAGGCTTGGAAGAAAGAAAAGCTGAAAAAGTAGATATGGAAGCTGCCGGTGAAAATGCTCCTAAGGGTGCTGGTAAGAAGAAAGCTACTAAAGCTCGCATGGATAAAGCCGAAGAAGAAGCTATCAATGCTGCTAAGGCTGCCGCTTTCTTGAAAGAAGACGAAGAAGCTTAATAGTATAAATTGAGAGTTGAGAATTGAAAATTGGGGAAGGGGCAGATTATGCTGTTGATTCTCAATTCTCAATTTTCAATTCTCAATTCTGTTTTAAAGATATTATTAACAAATTAAAATAAAGGAATATTATGGCTGTAACTATGGCTGAAATTACCAAGCTTCGTAAAATTAGTGGAGCTGGTATGATGGACTGCAAAAACGCTTTGACTGAAGCTAATGGCGATATCGATAAAGCAATGGAAATTATCCGTAAAAAAGGACAGGCTGTTGCTGCAAAACGTTCTGACCGTGAAGCATCTGAAGGTTGTGTGCTGGCAAAAAAGGATGGCGAATTTGCTGCTATCATCGCTTTGAAATGCGAAACCGACTTCGTTGCTAAAAATGCTGATTTCGTAGCGTTGACTCAAGCTATTCTGGATGCTGCTGTTGCCAACAGATGCAAGACTTTGGAAGAAGTAAAGGCTTTGCCGATGGGTAACGGTACTGTACAGGATGCAGTAACAGACCGTAGCGGTATCACTGGTGAAAAGATGGAGTTGGACGGCTACAATGTAGTTGAAGGTGCTTATACTTCTATTTATAACCACCAGGGAAATAACCAGCTTTGTACTATTGTTGCCATGAATAAGGAAGCTGAAGCTGCCGCTCACGGAGTTGCTATGCAGATTGCCGCTATGAATCCTATTGCAATTGATGAAGCCGGTGTTCCTGAATCTGTAAAAGAAGCTGAAATACAGGTAGCTATTGATAAGACTAAGAAAGAACAAGTGGACAAGGCTGTTGAAGTTGCTTTGAAGAAGGCTGGTATCAACCCTGCACATGTAGACAGCGAAGAGCACATGGAAAGTAACAAGGCTAAGGGCTGGATTACTGACGAAGATATTGCCAAAGCTAAGGAAATCATTGCTACTGTTTCTGCTGAAAAAGCTGCCAACTTGCCGCAACAGATGATTGAAAACATTGCTAAAGGTCGTCTGGGTAAGTTCTTGAAGGAAGTTTGCTTGCTGAACCAGGAGGATATCATGGATGGTAAGAAGACTGTAAGAGAAGTGTTGAAGGAAGCTGATCCTGAATTGCAGATCGTTGCTTTCAAACGTTTCACTTTACGTGCTGAATAAGATTTCCGCAATTATAGAATGGGGGACTGTGTGACAACAGTCCCTTTCTTTTTCCGGTTATTTGGTCTGGGTATATCCTTCAGCTTTCAATAACTCGATGACCCGTTGCTTGAACTCTCCTTGGATAAGGATCTCCCCGTCTTTTACTGAACCGCCTACTCCACATTTGCTTTTCAATAATTTACCCAACTCTTTCAGGTCATTTTCTGTTCCGATGAACCCGTTGATTAATGTCACGGTTTTGCCACCCCGTCCTTTTTTTTCTATATTGACACGGAGTTTCTGTTGTTTTTTATCTAATGTCTCAACCGCTTCCTCTTCAACACTTTCATACTTGAAATCAGGATTTGTGGAATAAACCACATTCAGACGTTCTTTCCAATCGTTATTTTTCATGTGAATTTTGCTTAAATGAATACTCAAAGATAAGACTTTTTTTATACTCTATCCGTCAATGTAACAAATAAAAGTGTACTTTTGCAAATTACCTAATGATAATACCTAAAGAAAAAGATGGATATACGTATGCATAAATTCTCGGATAAAGTGCCTGAGCCGACTTTGCGCAGACTTCCGTGGTATCTTTCGAATGTGAAACTGATGAAAGAACAGGGAGAAACGTACGTGTCTTCTACCCAAATATCCAAGCAAATCAATGTAGATGCTTCCCAAATAGCGAAAGATCTTTCTTATGTAAATATATCCGGCCGTACACGTGTGGGGTATGAGATTGATGCGTTGATAGAGGTGCTGGAGCGTTTCTTGGGATTTACCAAAATGCATAAAGCTTTTTTGTTTGGTGTCGGTAGTTTGGGAGGTGCTTTATTGCGCGACTCGGGGCTGCATCATTTTGGATTAGAGATAGTAGGTGCGTTTGATATTAATCCCGGATTGGTCGGGAAGGAAATAAATGGAATTCCTATTTATCATTCGGATGAATTTGAGATAAAAATGAAATCCTGTGATGTGAATATCGGGGTATTGACTGTGCCTATTAATATAGCACAGGAGATAACAGATAAGATGATAGCGGGTGGCATTAAGGCTGTTTGGAACTTTACACCGTTCCGTATTCGTGTACCGGAAAATATTGTGGTGCAGAATACATCACTTTATGCTCATCTGGCTGTAATGTTTAACAGATTAAATGTAATTCAAGAATAATAATATGAAGATTATAGCCGTAGGAATGAACTACGTTGCACATTGCCACGAGTTACATGCTGATGAAAAATTACCGGAAGAACCGGTTATTTTTATGAAACCGGATTCGGCTCTGCTGAAAGACAGCAAGCCGTTTTTTATTCCTGATTTTTCTCAGCAGGTGGATTATGAGACAGAATTGGTAGTACGTATTAATCGTTTGGGAAAGAATATTGCTCCGCGTTTTGCCAGTCGGTATTATGATGCGGTGACGGTAGGAATAGATTTTACGGCACGTGACCTTCAGCGGCGGTTCCGGGAGGAAGGCAAGCCTTGGGAGCTGTGTAAAGGGTTTGATAGCTCGGCTGCCATAGGTGATTTTGTGCCGGTAGACAGATTTAAGGATATACAGAATTTAAACTTTCATTTGGATATAGATGGAAAAACAGTGCAGAGAGGCAACACTGCGGATATGTTGTTTAAGGTGGATGAGATAATTGCATACGTTAGTCGGTTTTTTACATTAAAGATTGGAGATTTGCTCTATACGGGGACTCCTGTGGGAGTAGGGCCAGTCGGCATAGGACAGCATTTGCAGGGGTATTTGGAAGGTGAGAAATTATTAGATTTTTATGTAAGATGAAAATAAGAGTAGGATTTGGATTCGATGTGCACCAACTGGTAACCGGTCGTGAACTATGGCTTGGAGGAATAAAATTTGAACATGAATTGGGGCTATTGGGACACTCGGATGCCGATGTGTTGATTCATGCCATTTGTGACGCTTTGCTGGGAGCTGCCAATATGCGTGATATAGGTTATCATTTTCCTGATACTGCGGGTGAATTCAAGAATATTGATAGCAAGATTTTATTGGCTGAAACGGTGGACCTGATTGCTGCAAAAGGATATAAAGTAGGTAATGTGGACGCAACGATTTGTGCTGAACGTCCTAAATTGAAAGCGCGGATTCCGGAAATGCAGTTGGTACTTGCTCATTTGATGAGGATTGATGTGGATGATGTTTCCGTAAAGGCTACCACTACAGAGAAACTGGGATTTACGGGCAGGGAGGAGGGCATTTCCGCTTATGCCACTGTATTGATAGAGAAAGCGGAATGATTTGTTGCGCTTTATTGGGAAATATCTTCTGGCAAGATCTTGCTGGAAGATTATAGGATAAGGCCGAATGCTAGTAATACGCCGAATAGCAGCATATTGCGGGAGGTTTCTCCCAATATGCTGTTTAATTCTTTTCCCCTGTTGATTTTTACCATTCTTTGCCATGCCATGAAGTGAGGTAACAGATAAATTTGGGGTAATAATGCAGCCCAAATGTGCCCGGTCGGGATAAACAATAAACAAAGCCATGCGGCAGCCAATCCCAAAAATAAGTATAATTGTTGCCCTGCATTGGCTCCCCAGCGTACTACGATTGTTTTCTTTCCGCTTTTTGCATCCTGATCGCGGTCACGGTAATTATTCACCATCAACAAGGTATCTATAATCAGTCCGCAAGCTAGAGAGGCGAGTGTCACATTCCAAGTCCAGTCACGGCACATCACATAGTAAGTGCAGCCTACCGGTACAAATCCGAAAAAGACAATGACAAGTATGTCTCCCCATCCGTGATAAGCTAGCGGATAAGGTCCTGCTGTATAAAGAAAAGCGAATAAAACACATAAAATTCCTACTGGAATCATTTCAATCCCTCCATAAGCTAATAGGCATAACCCTGCTAAACAAGCTGTTGCTGTGGTCAGGGCGATTCCCTTTCTCATGGCGTTCAGTGTGATCCATCCTTGCGCGCAGGCACGTTCAGGACCCAAACGGTCTTCACGGTCACTGCCTTTCAGGTAATCAAAGTAATCATTAATGAAGTTGGCGTCTATCTGCATCAGAAAAGCGAAGGCAAAGCAAAGCAATGCTGGTGTCATTTGGAAGCAGCTGTCTGCATAGGCCAAGGCACATCCCAGTAAAACCGGAGTGGCGGCTCCTGCCAATGTTTTAGGGCGGGCGGCTAGAAGCCATGCTTTTATTGAGTTAACTTGAACAATTTCCATTTCTATTTATAATTAAGGTTGTGCAAAGATAAAACAATTAATTCTGTATCTTTGTCTCCAAATAGAAAGGATTATGAAGAAACAGTTTCTTTTTTTGCTTTTAGCGGTTATTCTTTTGTCTTCTTGCGCCACAGCTACTTTGTCCGAGTTTCCGGGGGTAGGGCGTGTGAAGCAATATGATTTTTATAGTTATGATATTCCACCCGCTTTTGACGGTTTTCGGATAGGGTTTGCTTCGGATTTTCATTATGAGAGTCGCTTTAAGAGGAGTGAATTGAACAGCGCGGTGCGGGCATTAAAGTCAATGCATGCCGATGTCTTGCTGTTGGGTGGAGATTATCGTGGCAAGAAAGGTGGAAATCTGGATACTTTGTTCACCGCCTTGAGCAGAGTTTATACGCCTTACGGAACATTTGCTGTGATGGGAAATCATGATTATGGCTATTGTTATTCCGAAGTGGTGGAGGCCATGCAAAAGAATCATGTGCGGTTGATGGAACATAAAAGCTATAAGCTGATGAAAGATGGTCAGTATATTATAGTGAGCGGTGTACGCAATCCGTTTGATTTAAAAAAGAATGGTGACTCTCCATCCCAGCATTTTCCGGCGGATGATTTTATTATATTGCTCACGCATACTCCCGATTATGCAGAAGATACCGATGTGTCGAATGCCAATTTGGTGTTAGCGGGGCATACTCATGGTGGGCAGGTGAGCTTGTTTAAAAAATATTCTCCGGTAAAGCACTCTATTTATGGAAACCGTTTTCTGACTGGTTGGAAAGAGAATAGCAAAGGTACTCCGATTATTATAACCAATGGATTGGGTACTTCGCGCGTTGACGTCCGTTTATTTACTCCCAGCGAAGTTGTTCTGGTAGTCTTGCATCGTGTTGAAAAGCAGAAAGAATAGACTGTTTGTCCGTTAATAATGTACAGGGTGTCCATAATCGGACACCCTTTTTTATGTTTACTTGTTGATACTTAGTGGATTAATTCCATGGCATGTACTTTGCACTTTATAAAGTGAAGCGACTCAAGAAAAAAAACGGATCATGTTGCAACGTTTTGAGAGTCATTTGCGTCTTATAAATAAAGACACAAATAAACACGAATTATAAACATTAAAAATAAGACATTATGAAAACTACAATGCTCACTAAAGCCATGATGGCAGTTCTTTTTGCAATGACAAGTGTATTAACATTGAATGCGGCCAAGCCTGTGAAGATTACAAATGAAGAGGTGGAAAATGGTCGGGTGTCGGCTAAGGTCGTTTATGAACAGGAAGGTACTTTCCTGACTCCGGAGTATCGTTTTGAGTTCAGATACAACGATAAGGGACAAATCATAGAGAAGAAAAGTATGAAATGGAATGGCACGGATTGGATAAATTATTATTGTATGGAAGTTACGTACACAGACACAGAAGCGCATATTGATTATTCTTTGTGGAATAAAAATAAAAAAGCGTTTGTCCCTACGCAGAAATATGTATATACGTTAGATGAAGCTGGGAAGTTTTTGGCGTGGCACTCATATAAAAAGGATACGACAGGCTGGGAGTTGGACGGATTGATAAATAGTAAGGTACTGCTGGCAAAGCGTTAATGGAGTGCGTCCTTTGAATTTTAGATTAAATAATTGATGTGTTTTTCCCCGGGGAATTTGGATTGTATCCTCCCGGGGATTTTTATTTTTTCAGTCGTTCATATACTGCCGGATGCAGGAAATATCGTATATCTCGTCCTTCCGCCAGTGCCTGTCTGATAAAAGTAGAACTGACTTCCAATAACGGAGTATCGGCTAATTGCACGGAAGGAGGAAGGGTTGTTGGATCAATAGTGAAATTCGGACGGGGATAGATCATTACATGATGATTCTTTAAAATCTCCTCTGCTTTGTACCAACGGGGGAATAGAAGCCAGTTGTCCGCCCCAATGATAAGGGTGAATTCCCGGTTGGGATAGGCTTTGTGTAAAGCATCCAATGTGTGTATAGTATAGGAAGGACGAGGCAGGTGGAATTCGAAGTCGGAAGCCCGGAATTTGGGATAATCCGCAATGGCCAGTTTTACCAGTTCCAATCGCAGATTATCATCCCATAAATCCGTTTGTTGCTTTAATGGATTGTGAGGAGAGACGAGAAACCATATTTCATCCAGTCCATTATATTCACATAAATAATTGGCAAGTGCCAGATGGCCCATGTGGATAGGATTGAATGAGCCGCCGAAAATACCAGTCTTTATCTTACTCTTTTCCATTTATTGTAATTCCATACTTGTCCTACAGTGACAATACCCATTGCTATGGCAATAATGTATTGCTCCATTGCCATTGCAATGATGCCTACAGCCAAAGCTATAAAACCAATGAGGATACAAAGTATCGACATTCTTTGGGCCAGTTTTTTCGGATCTTTGATCATCGTCTTATTGTTCAATAAAGTTTCTAATAACTTTCAGTGCTTCCGCCTTTGCCTTCTCCAAATCGTCATTTACTATCACGGTATCGAATTTATCGGCGAACCCCAATTCGAATTCTGCTTTTGCGATTCGGCTTTCAATCACTTCGGGGGCATCAGTACCACGGCCTTGCAGGCGTTTACGGAGTTCTTCTACACTGGGTGGTTGAATGAAAACAGACAATGCGCGGCTGCCATAATATTTTTTGATATTACATCCGCCTACCACATCTACGTCAAAAATCACATTTTGTCCGGCTTCCAATTGTTTTTCCACTTGTGCTTTCAAGGTTCCGTAGAAACGGTTTTCGTATACTTCTTCGTATTCCAGAAACTCATTATTGGCAATGCGTTGTCTGAATTCCTCAGGAGATAGGAAGAAATATTCCACACCATGCCGTTCTTTTCCGCGAGGAGGGCGGCTGGTGGCAGAAATAGAGAAAGACAGGTTCAGGTTTTGTGTCAACAGATAGTTGATAATGGTTGATTTGCCTGAACCCGAGGGGGCTGAAAAAATGATAAGTTTTCCTGTTGCCATATCTTGATTCTTTGCTTATGAGAATGGTGTCCGGTATGTGAACCGGTTACATTACATTTAACACCTGTTCTTTGATTTGTTCCAGTTCGTCCTTCATCTGCACTACGATGTTTTGCATTTCGGCATGATTGGATTTGCTGCCAGTCGTATTGATTTCGCGTCCCATTTCCTGTGCTATGAAACCAAGTTTTTTTCCTTGTCCATGACCGCCTGCCATGGTTTCACGGAAATATCTCAAGTGATTGCTCAGTCGTTGTTTCTCTTCGTTAATATCTAATTTTTCAATGTAATAAATCAATTCTTGCTCCAGGCGGTTTTTATCATAATCCACACTGATGGTCTTTTCCAAAGCATCTGTAATGCGTTCACGTATCTTGGCTACACGCTCTGTTTCGTAGGGTTCGATGGACTTTAACAAACGCTCGATGTTGTCAATCTTTTCGTTGAATTTCTTTTCCAAGGCGGTTCCTTCCTGTTTGCGGAAATCTACCAAATGGTTGATGGCCTCTTCCACTACCCGGCGGACTACCTCCCATTCGTCTTCCGAAAGTTCTTGTACATCGGCTTTGGTCAGTACGTCAGGCATTCGTAGAAGGGTTGCAAACCAATCTTCGGGCATTGGTATATGGGTCATTTCGGAAATAGATTTTATCTGATTGTAGTAGTTTTCTACAAGGGCGGCGTTAATGGGAGTGGCTGTATCCGAAACGTCTTTCTCTATCCACAGGCTGAAATCAACTTTACCGCGTTCCAATGATTTGGAAATCATATTGCGGATTTCCATTTCTTTTTCACGGTATAAAGGAGCGATCCGTGTAGACAAGTCCATTGCTTTACTATTTAAAGACTTGATCTCTACGTTAATTTTTTTTTCTCCGAATATAGCGGTTGCTTTACCGTATCCGGTCATTGACTGTATCATAACTAATATGTTTTTTTGCAAAAGTAATCTTTTTATGGAAATGAAGTATAAATAAAAGTGTATATTTGCACATTATATTATATAAGTAGAGCATTATGTCGTGTATTTTGCATATTGAAACATCAACAGAGGCTTGCTCTGTTGCCGTCAGTGAGGATGGATTGGCGGTGTTCTCCAAAGAGGATTTGAAAGGACCTTCACACGCCGTGCAGCTGGGCGTATTTGTAGATGAGGCTTTATCTTTTGTCGACAGTCATGGTATGCCGTTGGATGCAGTGGCTGTGAGTTGCGGGCCCGGCTCGTACACAGGGCTGCGTATTGGTGTTTCTATGGCGAAGGGTATTTGCTATGGACGTAATTTGCCACTTATCGGTCTGCCGACATTGGAGGTGTTGTGTGTGCCGGTGTTGTTACATCATGATTTGCCTGAGGATGCCTTGCTCTGTCCTATGATAGACGCACGTCGCATGGAAGTCTATGCAGCTGTTTATGATCGCGCATTGGGCGTGAAAAGGGAAATAGCCGCCGATATTGTTGATGAGCATTCCTATTTGGAGTTCCTGAATGAACATCCGGTCTATTTTTTTGGTAACGGTGCAGCCAAATGCCGTGGGCAGATTACTCATCCCAATGCTCATTTTATTGATGACATCCGTCCGTTAGGTAAATGGATGTTCCCATTGGCAGAAAAGGAAATGGTAAGGCAGAACTTTAAGGATGTGGCTTATTTTGAGCCTTTCTATTTGAAAGAGTTTGTAGCTTCCAAACCCAAAAAGCTTTTGTAACAGCCGATGAACAAATCAGTGCATAAATCATAAATTTTAAATATATATGGAGTATAATACTCAACAACGAACTTTACCCCTTCCTGAATATGGCAGAAGTGTGCAGAACATGGTAGACCACGCCTTGACCATCGAGGACAGAGCTGAGCGCCAACGTTGTGCGAATACGATTATCAACATTATGGGCGGTATGTTTCCGCATTTGCGGGATGTGCCCGATTTCAAACATAAATTATGGGATCATTTGGCTATTATGGCCGATTTCAAGCTGGATATCGATTATCCGTATGAAATTGTGAAGAAAGAAAGCCTGGAGGTGAAACCCGATATGTTGCCTTATCCGCATAATGGAATCCGTTACCGTCATTATGGACGTATTTTGGAGAACATGATTAAAAAGGCAGTGGACTATCCGGAAGGTGAGGAGAAGAAGCAGCTGATCAGCCTGATTGCAAACCACATGAAGAAATGTTTCCTGAACTGGAACAAAGACGGGGTGGAGGATCAGAAAATCTTGGATGATCTTCGCGATTACTCTAAGGGAATGATTAATCTGACCCCTGAAGACCTGCATTTGAATGAACAGCAACGTGTTTATGTTCCACGCAGGCCGCAACAGAACAACAATCAGCGCAGACCGCAACAAAACAACAACCAAAGAAAGAAATATTAATTCCTAAAAAATGATACCATGGCTTCGTTTGTAATTGAAGGAGGACATAAATTGCACGGCGAAATACACCCGCAAGGTGCTAAAAATGAAGTGTTACAGATTCTTTGTGCCACTCTGCTGACCTCGGAAGAAGTGACCGTAACTAATATTCCGGACATTCTGGATGTGAACAATCTGATTCAGTTGTTACGTGATATGGGTGTCAAGGTATCAAAAACAGGGATTGATTCGTATACATTTAAGGCTGACACTGTGGATTTGAACTACTTGGAGAGTGATGAATTCTTAAAGAAATGTTCCAGTCTGCGTGGATCAGTCATGTTGGTTGGTCCGTTGGTTGCCCGTTTTGGAAAGGCTTTGATTTCAAAACCGGGCGGTGACAAGATTGGCCGCCGGCGTTTGGACACTCACTTTATCGGTATTCAGAAACTGGGAGCCTGTTTTAATTATGATGAGGAACGAAGTGTTTTCAGTATTTGCGCAGAGCATTTGGAAGGTACTTATATGTTGCTGGATGAAGCTTCGGTTACCGGTACGGCTAATATTGTGATGGCTTCTGTCCTGGCGAAGGGCAAAACGACCATTTACAACGCAGCTTGTGAACCTTATCTGCAACAACTTTGTCGTATGTTGAACCGCATGGGGGCGAAGATTTCCGGTATTGCATCTAATTTGCTGACTATTGAAGGAGTGGAAAGTCTGCATGGCTGTACGCATCGGGTGTTGCCTGATATGATTGAAGTAGGTAGTTTTATCGGAATGGCAGCTATGACAGGAAGTGAGCTTACCATTAAGAATGTATCGCATGAAAATTTGGGCATTATTCCAGAAAGTTTCCGTCGTTTAGGTATCAGAGTGGAACAGCGGGGAGATGATCTGTTTATCCCCGAGCAGGAACATTATCAGATCGAATCGTTTATTGATGGCTCTATTATGACCATAGCAGATGCTCCCTGGCCGGGGCTGACTCCCGACTTGCTCAGTGTGGTACTGGTGGTGGCTACACAGGCGAAAGGCAGTGTACTGATTCATCAGAAGATGTTTGAAAGCCGCCTGTTCTTTGTGGACAAGCTCATAGATATGGGAGCACAGATTATATTATGTGACCCTCATCGTGCCGTTGTGATAGGGCATGACCGTAATTTCCAGCTTCGCGCCGGAAATATGATTTCACCCGATATCCGTGCCGGTATCGCTTTGCTGATAGCGGCAATGAGTGCCGACGGTATAAGCCGCATACACAATATAGAGCAGATAGACCGGGGATATCAGAATATAGACCAGCGTTTGAATGCGCTTGGCGCACGTATTACTAGAATTTAGAGAAATCAATCATGATTAAGAAAGATGAAGTTTTCAAGATTGGTATATTCAACAAACCGCATGGAGTAAAAGGAGAAATCTCATTCACTTTTACGGATGATATTTTTGACCGTGTGGAATGTGAGTATCTGGTCTGTTTGTTAGACGGTATATTCGTGCCTTTCTTTATTGAAGAGTATCGTTTTCGTTCAGATACCACTGCTTTAGTCAAACTGGAAGGGGTGGATACCTCGGAAAAGGCCCGTATGTTTACGAATGTAGAGGTCTATTTCCCGAAGAAATATGTCGGTGAGGAGGAAGATTCGGATGATATACCTACCTGGAACTATTTTATTGGCTTTAAGGTGGAAGATGTGAATCATGGTGAGTTGGGCGAGATTGTGGCGGTGGATGACAGTACGATGAATGTCCTTTTTGCCATTGAGAAGGATGGCGAGGAACTTTTGCTGCCTGCCCACGAGGAATTTATCATCAAATTGGATAAGAAAAAGCGTTTGCTGACGGTCGAAGTACCTGATGGCTTGATATAAATATAGAAGGTGCGCACAATGAAGAAAAAAGGAAGGAAAGCATTTTGGCATAATTTCAAGTTTAAGTATAAACTGACCATTACCAATGAAAATACGTTGGAGGAGATTGTGGGACTGCACGTTTCCAAACTCAATGGTGTGTCTGTATTGCTGTCTGCCGTAACGGTAATTTTCCTGATTTCGGCAACTATCATTGTTTTTACTCCTTTACGTAACTATTTGCCGGGATATATGAACAGTGAGGTACGTGCGCAGGTGGTGACCAATGCCTTGCGGGCCGATTCATTACAACAAGTGGTGACGAGGCAGAATATGTATATCATGAACATTCAGGATATATTTAGCGGGAAAGTAAAAGCTGATACAGTCCAATCTATCGACTCTCTGACCATTCTTCGTTCTGATTCTTTGATGGAACGTACTAGGCAGGAAGAAGAGTTTCGCAAGCAATATGAAGAATCGGAACGATATAATCTGACGGCTGTTGATGATAATAATGCCGCTTCCGGATTGATATTCTATCGTCCTACACGGGGCATGATGTCATCTAATTTTGACTTGGAGAACAGGCATTACGGTGTGGACATTGCCGCTAATCCAAATGAAAGTGTGTTGGCAACATTGGATGGGACAGTGATTTTGTCTACTTATACGGCAGAAACCGGTTATGTTATTCAGATACAGCATGGACAGGATTTTGTGTCGGTGTATAAACATTGTGGTTCGTTATTAAAGAAAGAAGGAGATCCGGTGAAAGGTGGTGAAGCTATTGCATTGGTAGGAAATACCGGTGAAAAAACTACCGGACCGCATCTGCATTTCGAATTATGGCATAAGGGACGTGCGATTGATCCCTCAAAATACATTGTATTTTAACAACATTATGAAAAAACAAATAGCGATATTAGGTTCTACCGGCTCTATCGGTACACAAGCTTTACAGGTAATAGAGGAACATCCAGATTTATATGAGGTCTATGCGTTGACAGCCAATAACAGGGTCGATTTATTGGTAGAACAAGCCCGTAAGTTCATGCCCGAGGCGGTAGTGATAGCCAATGAGGAAAAATACCTTCAATTGAAAGAGGCGCTGAGTGATCTGCCTGTCAAAGTATATGCAGGAGCGGATGCGCTTTCTCAAATTGTGGAATCACAACCTATTGACATTGTACTGGCTTCTATGGTAGGGTATGCCGGATTGCGTCCTACTATAAATGCGATAAAGGCAGGTAAAGCTATTGCTTTGGCTAATAAAGAAACACTGGTTGTAGCCGGGGAGTTGATTAATGCACTGGCAAATCAGTACCATATACCTGTACTTCCCGTGGATTCGGAGCATTCGGCTATCTTCCAGTGTCTGGAAATAAATAACCGGTTGGAGAAAGTGATCTTGACAGCTTCAGGAGGGCCGTTCCGCACTTATACCATGGAGCAGTTGCAAACAGTGACCAAAGCACAAGCTTTGAAGCATCCCAATTGGGAGATGGGAGCGAAGATAACCATTGATTCGGCTTCCATGATGAACAAAGGGTTTGAAGTGATTGAGGCTAAATGGTTATTCGGAATGCGTCCGGAGCAAATTGAAGTGGTAGTTCATCCACAATCTGTCATTCATTCTATGGTGCAGTTTGAGGATGGGGCCGTGAAAGCACAGTTGGGCATGCCCGATATGCGTTTGCCTATTCAATATGCTTTTTCGTATCCGGAGCGCGTGAAATCTTCTTTCGAGCGGTTGGATTTTGCCCGTATAACAGACCTGACTTTTGAACAGCCTGATACCAAACGTTTTCGTAATTTGGCATTGGCATACGAGGCTTTGTATCGGGCCGGAAATATGCCCTGTATAGTGAATGCAGCTAATGAAGTGGTGGTGGATGCTTTCCTGAAAGACAAAATATCTTTCCTGGGTATGAGTGATGTCATAGAACAGACTATGGGTAAAGTTGCTTATATCAAGGAACCGACTTATGAAGACTATGTGGATACTGATGCTGAGGCGCGTCGGGTAGCGTTGTCCCTTTTGTCATCTTAAATGGTAGTTGGCAGAGAATTATGTTAATTATAAATTATAAAATAGTAAATAGTTAGATGGAAACATTTTTGATTCGTGCTCTTCAATTGATAATGAGCCTTTCATTATTGGTCATTATTCATGAGGGAGGACATTTTCTTTTTTCACGTCTTTTTAAAGTAAGAGTAGAGAAGTTCTACATATTCTTTGACCCGTGGTTTTCTTTGTTCAAATTCAAGCCGAAGAACAGTGATACGGAATATGGGGTTGGCTGGGTGCCTTTGGGGGGATATGTGAAAATTTCGGGTATGATAGACGAGTCTATGGATACCGAGCAGATGAAACAGCCTGCTAAGCCATGGGAATTTCGTTCAAAACCGGCTTGGCAGCGTCTGCTTATCATGGTGGGTGGTGTCTTGATGAATTTCTTGCTGGCTATCTTCATCTATTCCATGATTTTATTCCATTGGGGAGATTCTTTTGTATCGCTGCAAGACATGACTCATGGTATGAAATTTAATGAGCGTGCCCGGGAAATAGGTTTCCGTGACGGTGATATTCTTCTTCGTGCAGATGAAAAACCATTGGAGCGTTTCGGGGTGGATATGCTTCGTGATATTGCTGAGGCACGTACAGTGACTGTATTGCGCGACGGAAAGGAAGCCGAAGTATATATGCCTGAGATCAGCTTGTTGGATATAGCAAAGGATGATCCGATGTTTGTTACGGCGTTAGTTCCTAATGTCGTTGACTCGGTGATACCGGGCGGTGGCTTGGATAAGGCCGGTATACAGAAGGGAGATAGTCTGGTCGCGGTCAATGGCGAGAGGTTGAACTCATGGAATGCATTGGTGGAAAAACTGGATAATATGCAGGCTGATGCGGAAGCTACAGGAGATAAAGATGCTTCTCTACAAATGGTATATTCGCGTAACGGACTGCGTGACACCGTGACGGTGCGTACAGACTCTTTGTTTAGAGTGGGCGCAACATTCTCTTCATTGGCTGATTATAAAGAAACAACCCGTGAATTTGGTTTCTTTGAATCTTTTCCTGCCGGGGTGCAATTGGGGGTAAATACGTTGAAGGGATATGTGAACGATATGAAATATGTGTTCACTAAGGAAGGAGCCAAGAGCGTAGGTGGTTTTGGAACGATAGGAAGTATTTTTCCGAAAGTATGGGATTGGCATCGTTTTTGGGAAATGACTGCTTTTCTGTCAATCATTCTTGCGTTTATGAATATTCTGCCTATTCCGGCATTGGATGGCGGACATGTATTATTCCTGCTTTATGAAATCATTGCCCGCCGTAAGCCGAGTGACAAGTTTATGGAATATGCACAGATGGTAGGTATGTTTTTACTGTTTGCCTTGCTCATTTGGGCGAACTTTAATGATATCATGCGATTCTTGTTCTAGGTCTGCATGACAGAAAAGGACACGGCATTTTTATAACAATGCCGATAGGCACGGATTTCCGCAAAGATTGAATCAATCGTCTTTGCGGAAATCTGCGTTTTTTATATTGTTTCTCTCCCGTGGTGAAAAAAAGACATAAAAAAAGAGCGAAAGTTTTTATCAAACCCGCTCACATCCTGAAGAACCCCCCTCCATTATGGGGTTCTTTTCATCTTTCTCGTCTCAGTTGTGTTATCCTCTCTCTCTTGTACCTAAAAAAAACAACTCTTTTAATACCTATAAAACTAATCTCCTGAAAACTTTCTTTTTCTAATTACCTTAAATCTTACTACTAATACCTTTCTAAATCAATCTTTCTTTACCTAAATCTAATACCTTAAATTAAAATCTTTACCTTAATACTTAATACCTAATTTTGTTCTTTTCTTTATTAACTTAATATTTGGTTTCACAACCACATTGCAAAGGTACGGCTTTTCTTGAAATTAGCAAGTAAATATATGCTGAAAAACATAAAAAAGGGTGAATTCATGATATATATCAAGAAAACACCCCTTTTTTTATTTCTTTTAGCGTTATCGCACACGGATGATGCGTTGATTACTGCTGCCCCGAAATTCCAAGTAAGGAGAGTACAAATCCGGCTCAAATCGTCCGTCTACTATAACATCCACATAATCCAGTATCGGTTTTAACATTTCATCGTTTTGTATCTGTTCAAATGTATATCCAGTATAACACCAGATGTTTTGTCCGGTAGCTTCTTTGATCTGTTTGACCAGAGCCAGGAATTCTTGGGGATGATAAAGTGGATCTCCACCGGAAAAGGTGATTCCGTCCAATAATGGATTGGCATTTATTTCGCAGATCATTTTTTCTATTTTTTCCGGTGTGAGCGGAGTGCCTGCCGATGGATTCCAGGATTCGGGATTCTGGCAACCGCGACAATGGTGACGGCATCCGGCCAGATAGATGGAATAGCGGATGCCTTCACCGTCGACTATTGTTTCAGGATAGGTAAATAACAAGTTCATGCTGATTATCCATGCTTTACCCGGTCACGTTCTTCAGCACGCTTGGCTGAATTCCAAGTGCTGAGGTCGCCTGTCAAATACCCGGTAATGCGACGCATTCGCATTATATTCTCGCTCTGGCAAACAGGGCACTTGTCGTAAATGACTCCTTTGTAACCGCAAGCCTGACAAGTATCAACAGGATGGTTGATGGAACCGTATCCAATGCCTTCGTCATGCATTACTTTTACAATCTTGGCTATGGCTTTTACATTTTTCTGAGCTTCTCCGTCCAGTTCCACGTAAGTGATATGCCCTCCGCGGGTAATGGCGTGGAAAGGAGCTTCCCGTTTTATCTTCTCGGTGATGGTGATGGGCTCTTTTACATCTACGTGGAAAGAGTTTACATAATAGTCATTGTCCGTCACGCCGGGAATGATGCCGTATTTGCGGCGGTCCATACGGGTGAAGCGTCCGGAAAGTCCTTCGGCAGGAGTGGCAAGTACGGAGAAATTCAACTGATATTTCTGTTTGTATTCGTCTGCCACTTTATTCATTTCCGTAACGGCTTCGAATAATGTATCCCATGCTTTCTGGCTATGTGCGTGACCTTCTCCATAAAGAGCCATCATGGCATTGTGTCCGCCGATAAAGCCTATCCCTAATGTGCCTTGACGCAATACATCCCCCACCTGGTCGTTGGGCGAAAGTTTTCCTCCGCCTTTCCACACATCATTCCCCATCATGAACGGGAACTGGCGTGCCAGGGCTGTACGTTGATACTGGTAGCGTGCATACAATTGTTCGGCAATCAGTTCGGACAAAGCATGTACACTTTCCATGAATATTTCTTTTGCTTTTCTTTCTATGGCCTCTTTCTTGCCTGACTCTTCCAGACTTTCTGCCTTGATGCGTGCTTCGATGGCCAGCCGGGGCATATTCATGGTGGTGAATGACAGGTTGCCACGTCCTAATGAACTTTTTTCACCTGCTATATTTTCGTATACGCGGGTACGGCATCCCATAGTTGCCAGTTCATAGCGGTAACGTTTAGGGTCCTTGATATCCCATTTCTCATTTTTGTTATAAGGAGTATCCAAAAACATAAAATTAGGGAACAAGGCTTTTGCGGTGGTACGGCAGGCTTTCAGAAACAAGTCGAAATTGGGAGCTTGGAATTCCATTTTGCCTTCCAGTGCCGCTTCGAAGTTTTCCATGGCTTTCTTATAGTCCTCTTCGGAATAAGATACTCCGTCTTTAACCTTGAATATCTGTATGGGGAAGACCGGTACTTCGCCACGGGTACCCAGGCCTTCGATGGTAGCTTTCAGCAGTTCCTCTATGACCATGCGGCCTTCGGGAGAAGTGTCTGTTCCATAATTGATGGAACTGAACACGACTTGATTTCCCCCTCGCGAATGCATGGTGTTCAGGTTGTGGATGAATCCTTCCATGGCCTGATGTGTATCTTTGCGTGTCATGGCGTATGCTTTCTCTTCAATTTTCTTGAGAGCCTCTGTTCCGGGTTCTTTTCCCTCTACTTCTATATAAAACTCGGTTAAAGTTTTCAGATGTTTGCGAAATGTCTTCCGTACCCCTTCCGCCATAAAGAAGTCGAAGGCGGGAATAGCCTGTCCGCCGTGTTGCTCGTTCTGGTTTGTCTGGAATATGATGGTGGCCAGAGTGGCATAACTTTGAATGGACTGTGGAGTACGGATACTTCCGTTTTTAGTGCGGAAGCCGCGTTCGAACAAGTCATCCAGGTCATATTGGATACAAGTGGTAGTCTTGGTGGGATAGTAATCCAAATCATGTATATGTATGTCGCCCAACTGATGTGCTTCGGCATATTTTTTAGGCAACAGGTATTTATAGGTATAATCTTTAGTAACTTCCGAGGCAAAAGTCATCATCTGTCCGGCGGGAGTATGGCTGGACATGTTGGCATTGCTCAGGTTGACATCATTTTTGTCGATGGCTACAATGCCGTCCATGATGTGCTTCATTTGCGTTTTACGGTCGCGTTCCGTATTCCGCCATTCGCGATAAATAATATATTTCTTGGCCACTTCGGGACGTACTTTCATCAGTTCCTTTTCTACCAGATCCTGAATCTCTTCCACACTGATGGTTGGAGATACGAAATTGCTGATAACCCGCATGGTAATTTCAGCAATCAGTTTGTCTTCATTGTCAATTCCGGAGGCATGGAATGCCTTGCCGATTGCATTTTTAATTTTACTGATGGAAAAGTCTTCCCGCTTTCCATCACGCTTAATAATACAAATCTCAGCGTAATTCATTGTTTGAAAAATTAATTGTTAATTTAAAAAACTTGGCTGTCCTTCCAGGCAGGTTTTCTGACTTATCTCTCCCTTAAAACGCCTTCCCGCAAATGGTTTTGTAGTGGCATATTGTTTCAGCTCTACGAGAATTACAGCAGCGGGTACTGTTGCTGATTTTCACGGCATTCCCTCTTGGAAGTGGTTAACTTCACCTTGTCGGACAGCTGCAAAGGTATAACATTTTGGGAAACTTTCTATTTAAAAAATGGATAAAAGTTTTCCAAAACGGATAACTTATTGAAGATAGGGACGTTATAAAATGTACCACAATGCCATCATGTGGCAGACCGTTCCTCCTAATACGAACAGATGGAAAACAGAGTGCATATAGGGCAATTTGGGGAAGGAATAAAAAACAGCTCCGGTGATGTAAGACACTCCTTCACCGATTAACCAATAAATAAAAGCGGGAGGCACATGTTGGCAGAGCGGCTTGAAACCTACAAAAATGCTGCATCCCATGGCTATATAGCAAATTGTTTCCAGGTTGCTATGTTCTTTCAGGTTACAAAAACATAGAATGATCCCGGCGAGGGCGCATAGCCATACGAAACTAAGAATTCCCCATCCCCAATAATCTGCTTCCCGCAAGGCTATCAGCATGATGGGGGAATAGCTGCCTGCGATATGCAGATAAATCGAAGCATGATCGAATTTGCGCAACACTTCGCGGTGAGGAGATGGTTTGCTGGCATGATACCAGGTGGAGCTGATATAGGAAGACAGCATACCGAATAGGTAGAGCCACATGCCGCCTGTTGCCCACGGATTGCCACTTTTCATGGCAGTAAGCAACAGATAACCGCCGCCGGCGATACCTATCAGGATACCAACGCCATGTGACAGGGTATTGGCCCACTCTTCTCCTTTGGTATAGTGTATGGTCAATTTCTTATAAGTTTTTTTGGAGTTAATCCCATGCTTTTTGCTTTCTTCAACATGTGTTCTAAAGCAGCATCATGCTCATTAGGGATGATTCCATCCAGTATGGCATCCTTGATAGAACTTTTCAGACTGCCTATTTCACGGCAGGGCTGCAGGTCGAATATCCGCATAATTTCTTCTCCGTCTACCGGAGGTTGGAAATTGCGTATCCGGTCTTTTTCTTCCAGGTCTTTCAGCTTCTGACGTACCAGTTTGAAGTTATCCAGGAATTTTTGTTTTCGTGCTTCATTTTTTGAAGTGATGTCCGCTTCGCACAGCATCATCAAGTCGTCAATATCATCTCCGGCTTCAAAAAGCAGACGTCGCACGGCGGAATCGGTTACTACATCATCTGCGATAACAATGGGGCGCATGTGCAGGCTGACCAACTTTTGGACATATTTCATCTTCTCATTCATGGGCAGTTTCATCTTGCGGAAGAGATCCGGAACCATTTTCTCACCGATAAAGTTATGATTATGGAAAGTCCATCCTATACGTGGCTCCCAGCGTTTGGTACGTGGCTTGCCTATATCATGCAACAGCGTAGCCCAACGCAGCCATAGGTTGTCGGTATGTTTGGAAATATTGTCCACAACTTCCAGGGTATGATAGAAGTTGTCTTTATGGGCACGCCCGTTCCGGGTTTCCACTCCTTGCAGCGCCACCAGTTCGGGGAAAATCAAAGGCAGCAGTCCGCAGCGGTCCAGTTCTATAAAGCCTTTGGACGGTATGGGGGCGAGCAGGATCTTGTTCAACTCGTCGGCGATGCGCTCTTTGGAGATAATATGAATGCGTTCCTTGTTGCGTGACAGTGCTTCGAAAGTGGTGTCGTCAATATAGAAGTTCAGTTGTGTGGCAAACCGGACACAACGCATCATGCGGAGCGGATCGTCACTGAAAGTGATGTCCGGGTCCAGCGGTGTACGGATAGTTCTCTCTTTCAAATCGTCCAGCCCGTTAAAAGGATCTACCAGTTCACCGAAACGTGCTTTATTCAGGCACACTGCCATGGCATTGATCGTGAAATCGCGCCGGTTTTGGTCATCCTCCAGGGTGCCGTCCTCTACTACGGGCTTACGGCTGTCATGGCTGTACGACTCTTTACGGGCACCGACAAATTCCACTTCCGTGTCATGGTATTTAACTTGTGCCGTACCGAAGTTTTTAAAAACAGAAACGCGTGCCCCACGTCCCAGCTTCCTGCCGAAGGCCTGTGCCATTTCAATTCCGCTCCCTACTACGACTACATCTATATCCTTCGAGGGACGCTTCAGGAATATATCTCGTACATAACCTCCTACAACGTAACATTCCAATCCCAGTTCGTCTGCCGTTTCGGAGATTAACTTGAATATCTTATTATTAAAGTGTTCTTTTAGTTCCATATTCATCTTAAAGAGGGGCAAATTTACGATTTTTTGCGCAGGATAAGGAGAAATCACGCAATTAAATTGTATTTTTGCCTGCATATAAAACGATCAAGTACATGAAAAAGATAGGATTAGTAGCATTATTTGCCTTGTTGCTGGCCGGTTGTGATGATGGCGGCGAGAAGAAAGCGCGAGAAAATTTGCGTAAGGCCGAAGCGGCTTTGGAAAAAGAGAACTTTAATGAGGCCAAATTGCAGATAGACAGTATCCGCATCCTTTATCCGAAAGCGTTTGAAGCCAGAAAACAGGGAGTCAAGCTGATGCAGCAGGTGGATTTGAAAGAACAGCGGAAAAGTCTGATTTACCTGGATAGCATGATGGTGGTGAAACAAGCTCAGCTGGATTCCGTCAAGGGTAATTTTGTTCTTGAGAAAGATACTGCATATCAGGAGGTGGGTAACTATTTTTATCCCACCCAGACGGTAGAAAAGAATATAGGCCGTTCATTCTTGCGCGGACAGGTGAACGAGCAGGGGGAAATGTCCCTTACCTCTATTTATTGTGCTGGCGGCACGTTGCATCACACGGCGGTGAAAGTGAGTGTGGGGGATACCTTTGCCGAAACTCCCGCCTCGAAAGACAGCTATGAAACCACTGACTTGGGCCGTGCAATCGAGAAAGCCGATTACAAGATGGGGGAAGACGGCGGCGTTATCGCTTTTATTGTAGCGAACAAAGATAAGAATATCCAACTTCAGTTTATCGGAGACCGTACTTATAAAACGGCTATGCAACCCAATGACCGTAAGGCGATTGCAGAATTGACGGAGTTGGCGCGCATCCTGTCCGGCATGGAACAAATCCGTAAAGATAAGAAAGAAGCGAACTTGAAAATAGAGTTTGTAACCCGCAAAATGCAGGAACAGGAGGAAGAGAAGTGATGTGGATGGGAACACAAACAATGCGGATCCTGAAGAGAACCTCCCCAAAGTCCGCATTGTCCGTGTTCCTTGTTTCATGTACAGCCCTTACAATCGCTTCAGGGCCAGCTTGATCACTTTCTCTACCGGGGCGGCAGGCTCCTCTTTCAGTATGGCAGTCACTACCTTTTGTGATGCGGCTTGTGCGAATCCCAGCATGGTGAGTGCGGCGACAGCCTCGTCATGAATTTCCGTATTGCCCGGATTGGCAAACATTTCACTGTTCACCGTCTCCACGCCCGAAGTGGCGATCTTGTCCTTTAAGTCCACTATGATGCGTTGGGCAGTTTTCAGGCCGATGCCTTTTACCGTTTTCAATAACTTGTCATTACCGGAACTGATTACTCCGCACAGCTCGGAAGGGGATAAGGCCGACAGAATCATACGTGCCGTGTTGCCGCCGATGCCCGATACGGAAATCAGTAACAAAAACAACTCCCGTTCCTGTTTGGTCGAGAATCCGTAGAGTACGTAGGCATCTTCCCGGATCGCTTCATAAATATATAATTTCGTATTGCTCTGATTCTGAATGGCCGAATACGTATTCAATGAGATATTGATGCCATACCCCATCCCGTTACAATCTAAAACCACCGTTGCCGGAGTAATCTCCGCAATGTCTCCTTTAATATATTCTATCATGGTTGTTTCATTTGAAAATTTACAGTTCTTTGCAAAAATAGGACATCTATCTTTTAAATTATAAGTTCGGCAAGAATATTTTTAAATTATTAGGTCGTAGTGAACAAAAAAATGAGGCAAAATGTTTATTTTTGCAGCTAAATAAAAGATAATAGTAAACTAAAACCGATAAAGATGAATAAAATTAGAGCGGCCGTGGTTGGATACGGTAACATTGGTCAGTATGTAGTGGAGGCTTTGGAAGCTGCTCCCGATTTTGAGATTGCAGGTATCGTCCGTCGTAGCGGTGCGGAAAACAAGCCTGCTGAGTTGGAAGCATACGCTGTGGTGAAAGATATAAAGGAATTGAAAGATGTGGATGTGGCTGTGCTGGCTACTCCGACCCGTAGCGTGGAAGAATATGCGAAAGAGATTCTGGCAATGGGTATCAATACGGTAGATAGTTTCGACATTCATACGCAAATCACTTCTCTCCGCCGTTCATTGGATGAGTCGGCAAAGGCCGGTAAGGCTGTCGCTATTATTTCTGCCGGATGGGATCCGGGAAGCGATTCTGTAGTCCGTACACTGCTGGAAGCCATCGCTCCGAAGGGCATTACTTATACCAATTTCGGTCCGGGACGCAGCATGGGGCATTCCGTAGCAGTCCGTGCCATTGATGGAGTGAAGGATGCTTTGTCCATGACTATTCCTGTGGGAACCGGTATCCATCGCCGTATGGTGTATGTGGAACTGGAAGAAGGTGCGGACTTCAAGACTGTGGAAGCCGCCATCAAGTCGGATCCTTATTTTGTAAATGACGAGACACATGTAAAACAAGTTCCATGTGTGGACGATTTGAACGACGTGGGTCATGGCGTTAACCTGGTTCGCAAAGGGGTATCGGGCAAGACTCACAATCAGTTGTTCGAGTTTGACATGAAGATTAATAATCCGGCTCTTACCGCGCAGGTGCTGGTTTGCGTGGCACGCGCCTCCATGAAACAGCAGCCCGGATGTTATACCATGATCGAAGTTCCTGTAATTGATCTGCTGTGCGGCGACCGTGAGGAACTGATTGCCCATTTGGTATAAAGAGGTTTCCTCAAAAAGAACGATATTCTGAAAATCTCTTCTCTGTTTTATTCCGGAGAAGAGATTTTTTTATTTCCTTTGTGTTCATAAACAAAGAAATAGAACAATGATAGCAAGTATTGTATGGGATGTGGATCCTATCTTATTTAAAGTAGGTAGTTGGGAAGTGCGTTGGTATGGGCTGATGTGGGGCCTTGGTTTCATATTGGCTTATGAAATGGTAAGCCGTTTATTCAAAAAAGAGAAGTATCCGGAAGAGTGGGTGGACAAGCTTTTTGTCTATTGCATAGTCAGTACGGTCATTGGCGCCCGTCTGGGGCATTGTTTGTTTTATGAATGGGACTATTATGGCGCCCATCCTGTTGAAATATTCAAGATTTGGAAAGGCGGGCTGGCAAGTCACGGAGGGGTGTTCGCCATCATTCTGGCTCTGATGTGGTACTCGAAAAAAGTAACCCGGAAAAGTGTGTGGTGGTTGTTTGACCGCATGATACCTGCTGTGGCGATTGTCTGCTTCTGTATCCGTTTTGGTAATTTAATGAATTCCGAGATATTCGGATATCCCACCACGTTGCCTTGGGGATTTGAATTTGTCCGTTCCCGGGAGTGGCATCAGCTGTATGAAGGTTTGCCTTGCCATCCTACTCAGATTTATGAAATGCTGTATTGCCTGGTTGCCGGTGTAACTGCCTGGGTGATGTACCATACATACCATTTACAAAAGAGGGTGGGATTAATAACCGGAGTAAGCTTGCTTATATTCTTTGGCACTCGCTTTGCTCTGGAGTTTATGAAGAATCCGCAGGTTGCCGAAGAGGCGGATATGACTTTTAATATAGGGCAGTGGCTCAGTGTGCCGCTGATTCTGCTGGGGGCGTATCTCATAGCCACCAGCCGCACCCGGAAAGAATAAAGGTTCCGGGAGAGGGTGGGAGCAGGTGAAAGGATACCTTTTCAGCCTTCCGGCATCGCCCTGTATATCACGTGCGGGGCGCGTCCGTCTCTTTCTATTTTCTTTTCGCTGCTCCATTGGCGTAGTTCGCTGCCGGCTTTTGTTTTCAGCAACCCTGTCAAGGCACAATATTCCTTGCAAGTGATAATGGAGTGCTCTTTCAGATAATTTGTCAGCCGTACAAAGCGTTCTTCTGCTGAATATCGGGTGGAGGAGGTCCGGAAACCATATTCCGCCCGTTCCAGCTTCCCTTTGCTTCGTACTTCCTTACGGAATTTCCGGGTGGGTTTGAACTTTATGTTGTCAAAATGTACCGATGCGGCGCGTATCTCGCTTTTGTCCGTTACCTTGCGGCAAGTCAGTGTGGCCGAGAATGTGCCCAGTTCTCCCAGTTTTACGTTATAACCGTCTGCCAGGTAATTGGCGATAATGCTTTCCAGGTCACATAACAGACCGACGACGGTCCCTTCGTGGACGGTAGAACGCCGGGCGATGTCTTTAGCCAGGTCTTTCAGGTTTTTTGTGCCCGATACTACAATTTGCGGATACAGGGTGGGCTGTTCCTTCTCTCCCTGTATGTCGGGGGAGGTTTTGAAATCATACTTTGCTGCCATGTTTAATGCTTTTTAATAGGGAGATTAAGTCGTTTCTTGCCGAACGCTAAGGGGATTCTTTCTATTAACTTCTATAGACGCAGGCAATGGACCGTACGGTTTACTGTAGTGGACTGTACGGTCTGCTATAGTGGATTGTACAGTCTGCCATCGGAGTCTGTCTTAGTATTCAGGACAAAAGTACTTAATCATACTGGAAAAACCTATTAATTCATAGGAGAAAAGAGCTTGTACGGGCAAATTAGATGTTTCCCTTGAAGGTTTGAGGGGTTTTCCTTTCATTGTGGTGTCTTTCTTTTCAGTTGGTGTGCTGTAAAGGTAAGTGTTTTATGCTGATTACCGGCATACTTCGGATAGAAAAAGAGGAGGCGGGCTGACAGTAGGCTGAAGGATTATCCTTCAGGTGTTTTCTTCGATGGAATGGGGAAAAACAGCCCAAACTGAAGGCTGAAGGAAAATTGGCATGAATTTGTTTTTAGAGGTGAAAAGGCGTATGGTTCACGAGAAATGTTACATAATCCGTCACTTTTGTTGCAATGAAACAAAAATGCCGGCAGCTGTAACAAATGTTTTATAGAGGTTGCCGGCTGTCCCCTACCTTTGCCTCAGAAAAACTTCTAAAAACATTTAATGCTATGAACAAAAATCAGCAAAAGAACCGGATGGGCGCGGTCATTATTTTACTTGCCGCCGCTTGCTTGAATGGTTATGCACAACAAGATTCTACCAAAGTGTCCTCTGATTCGAAAGAGGAAGGCAATCGCAATGTCATGTTGAATGCGGCTAGTGCCAATGGTCCTCGTGAAATCTCTATCGGTCTGCCCGGTGGTGATGTGAATGTACTCGAAAATGGTCTGCCTGTGGTATATAATTCGAATCCTCATAATGTAAACACGCATTGGCGCGGAGACAGCAGCTTGGGACATACCGGATTGCTGAAGATTTCCGAAACAGCGATTACTACCGGTAATATAGGTTATGCTGTCAATTCGTTTACGGAACTCGGCTTGGATAAAGAGAAGAAAATGAATGGTGTGCTGAACTACGGCACCAATCATTTCGGTAAACAGCAATTTGACTTCAATCTGAATGGAAGCATCGGAAAAGATTGGTTTTACAGCGGCAGCATCTATCAGAATTTTGATCCGGGTTCGTTCAAACTGCGTTTTGCGCAATATCAGGACCGGACTCAGATCTATAAGTTTGCCTTGACCAAGTTCTACAATGAAGGACGTGGACAGCTCTCTGCCATCTACCATTACAGCAACAGCCATTGGTTGTCCAATGCTACCACCGGTGCACCATTTATTTATGTAGGCGATGGGAGTGTGAAGGAAATTCCCGGTTTCGGACTGGGGACTTCTTCTTATCTGCCCAATGTATCGGATATGGTTTATATGGACATGCGTACCGGCGAGATGAAAAAGATCAGTCTGTATGATGCTACGGCCAGTAAAGGAAATCAGTTGACGGTTCTGAACCGTTACCGGTGGGATAACGGGTTGGAGTGGAAAATCAATATGAAGTATGACCATGCTTTGGGTTCCTATCTGTACCAGACTCCGATGTCTATGGAGCAGAAAGTAGGAGCCGACGGCTATAGCACCAAAGGACTGGATGGAACATTGAATCCTTATGAGGGATATGTACAGAGCCGCATGTCCTGTTTCAACCGGGGGAATATAGATGAGTTCTTCTTTACCACCGAGTTGTCGCGGAAGTATGATGATATGACTTGGCGTGTGGGGGTGAACGAATGGTATTATGATGTGGACTATGCTTCGAACACTACCATGTATGACCATACGGTGGAAGAATATCCCCAAATGTTGTACAGCGCTGATACGAAGGATATTCATCATTACGGAAACACTCCTTATTATAATCTGAACCAGAATGCTTCCGAATATTACAAAGGACATGAAAACAAACTGGCTCTTTATGCTACTCACGACTGGGACATCACCGATAAATGGAATGTGTATTATGGCGCACGCTTCGAGTACCAGCGTCTGGCAGGAAAGAACCTGGCGGTATATAATGCCGAAGGCAATCCGGTAGGCCGCTTTGCCGGTTATCATATCGGGGCAGTTGCAGCCGATGGTACGAAGATAGCTCCCCGTTATTTCAGTTACAATTGGCTGAACATGGCTTTCACGGCTGCCGCCACTTATAAAATGACAAAGCAGTTTGGCTTTACCGCCGATTTCACCTACAATACCCAGCGGCCGAATATGTCGAACTTTGCTCCTGCCGAGATGCCGAATGTAGATAAGATTACAATTCCGTTGGGGCGTGCGGGTATTTATTTCAATAATGACTGGATTAGTCTGACCTCACTGTTCAGTTACATTGCCAAGACTAACAACAACTCTACCTTGAATCTGATTAATCCGAATAATGATAAGGATATTAAGGCGGCCGCATTGAGTTATGATATTGAAACAATAGGGTGGACGACGGATGCGGTGGTGAAACCTTTCAAAGGATTTGATTTCCACTTCCTGTTCACTTACCAAAGCCCGAAGTATAAGAAGTATGAAACGGGAGTGACCTTTAGTGACGGGACAACATCGGGTATCAATGCCACCGGCAATATCGTTACCGAAATTCCGAAGGTGCTGATTGAACTCGATCCGAGTTATAATATTACAAAAGATTTGAAGGTATGGGCCAGTTTTCGTTATTTTAGCAAGACGTATGCCAATATTAAGAATGCCTATTATTTCAACGGCCGTTGGGAAACATTCGGTGGAATAAACTGGAATGTGAACAAACATTTGTCCTTAAGCGGAACTGTGATAAACTTCTTGAACCAGACCGGGGCGAAAGGAAGTATTTCGGGAGCCGAGCTGGTAGATAAGGAGAATGCGGCGGCATATAACGGCGCATGGATGGCAGGCAGCTATATCCGTCCGTTCACCGTAGAATTTGCGGCGAAAATAACATTCTGATTCAAGAGGGATTTAATTCTTCTTTATGGTGGAAAAGTAACATTTATACATAAGAATGAAACAAATGTTTCAGCCGGTAAGGCAGGTTTCCGTTAACTTTGCCGATAACGAAAAACAATCAAACAAAACTTTTAATATCCTATACTTCATGAAAACAAATTTAGTGAACCTTGCATTAGGTTTAGCCTTTACAGCAGGCACGGTTTCTTGTCAGTCACAAAAAAATGACCTGGTTTTCGAACATCAGGGAGATACGGTGACAATCGTACATATTGCCCGTCCCGCTAACTATTTGTTGCTTCCGATTCAGGAGAGCAGCAAGGAAGGACTGGTAAGGCTGGATACTGGGAGCCCCGCAGATACCGATATGGATGTGCGTCTGGCTACAGACAGCGTTGAATATTATGTTCCGTTTGCCTTGCCTCAGGGAAGTGAGGAAGCTACTGTCATTATAAAGAAGGTGGCGGCAGATGCGCTGTGTTGGGACAGCATCCGGGTTTCGGATACATTTGATACGGCAAACAGGGATAAGTTCCGTCCCGTTTATCATCACACTCCGCTTTATGGCTGGATGAATGACGCCAACGGGCTGGTTTATAAAGACGGTGAATATCACCTTTATTTTCAATATAATCCATACGGCTCCGTATGGGGAAATATGCACTGGGGACATTCCGTGAGCAAGGACTTGGTGCATTGGGAGCATCTTGACCCGGCGATTGCCCGTGATACATTGGGGCATATCTTTTCGGGAAGTGCCATTGTGGATAAACATAACAGCGCAGGCTACGGTGAAAATACAATTGTCGCTTTTTATACTTCGCACCGTAATATACCCGGTGGGCAGAGCCAGGTGCAAAGTATGGCATACAGTACGGACAACGGGCGTACTTATACGAAGTATGAACAGAATCCGGTTCTTACTCCGTTTGACGGACTACAGAATTTCCGTGACCCGAAGGTCTTTTGGTATGAACCCGAACAGAAATGGATTATGATTGTCAGTGCGGATAAGAATATGCGTTTTTATTCATCTGCCAACTTGAAGCAATGGGAATACATGAGTGAGTTTGGAGAAGGATTTGGTCCTCAGCCCAATCAGTTCGAATGTCCGGATTTCATCCAACTGCCTGTAGATGGTGACCGGACCAGGATGAAATGGGTGATGATTGTCAATATCAATCCGGGATTTGTCTATGGAGGCAGCGGTACGATGTATTTTACAGGCGACTTTGACGGGCATCAGTTTGTATGTGATACGAAACCCGAGGTGGTGAAATGGCTCGACTGGGGAAAAGACCATTATGCCACTGTTTGTTTCTCGAATACCGGCGACCGTGTCATTGCCGTACCTTGGATGAGCAACTGGCAGTATGCTAACTATACTCCTATACAACAGTTCCGCAGTGCCAATGCTTTGCCGCGTGAGCTGAGTCTGTATACGGGAGAAGACAAACAGCTTTATCTGAGTGCCGCACCGGTAAAGGAAACGGAGCACTTGCGGAAAGATTCTAAAAAGCTGGATGATTTTACAGTAAATGGCGAGAAGCGTTTAGAAACACTTTTTGAAAATAACGACGGCGCTTTTGAACTGGAATTGCAACTGGTGTCGGCTGGTAAAGAGGCTGGTTTTGAATTGCTGAACAGTTTGGGTGAGAAGGTGAAGATTTATTTGGACGCTTCGGAGGGACGTGTGGTAATGGACCGTGCGGAAAGTGGTATTGTAGATTTTGGCAAGAAGGTAAAACCGCATGATTTGGATACCGAAGAAAGTTATGCTCGTTATAAAGAGGTTACGGTGAATTATAGAAATGATTTTGCTTTGGGGACTTGGGCTCCGATAAACACCGCGAAGGCACATAAAATTCAAGTTTTTGTGGATAATGGAAGTGTGGAGTTGTTTGTTGACGGTGGCCGCGTTGCCATGACTAATCTGGTATTCCCGAATGAACCTTATAACTCTTTGCGTTTTTATAGTAAAGGAGGAGAGATGAAGATTTCAAATTTCACAATATATAAGTTAGGTTTGTAAACTAAGTATAAAGCCATGAATAGCAATAAAAATCTGTATGCCAAATTAATTCCGGTGATGCTGTGTTTCTTCGCCATGGGATTTGTAGACCTGGTGGGGATTGCATCGAATTATGTAAAAGCGGATCTGGATCTGACAGACTCTCAAGCCAATATATTTCCTTCCTTGGTCTTCTTCTGGTTCCTGATTTTCTCCGTACCTACAGGTATTCTGATGAATAAGATAGGGCGTAAGAAGACAGTTCTTCTGAGTCTGATTGTCACTTTTGCCTCTTTGCTGCTCCCTATATTTGGTGACGGCTATACGCTTATGTTGATTTCTTTCTCTTTACTGGGTATCGGTAATGCGTTGATGCAAACCTCTTTGAATCCGTTGCTGAGTAATATTATTGCGGGGGAAAAGTTGGCAAGTACATTGACTTTCGGTCAGTTTGTAAAAGCTATTGCTTCCTTTCTTGCCCCTTACATTGCCATGTGGGGAGCGATGCAGGCTATTCCTACTTTCGGGCTTGGCTGGCGGGTATTATTTCCTGTTTATATGGTGATAGCCGTTTTTGCCATCGTGTTGTTGGGGCTGACCCCTATTGAGGAAGAGAAACCCGATAAAGCGTCCGGCTTCAAAGCGTGCTTTTCCTTGTTGGGAAAACCGTTTATTCTCTTGTCTTTCATTGGGATCATGTGCCATGTCGGTATTGATGTCGGTACGAATACAACGGCTCCTAAAATCTTGATGGAGCGTTTGGATATGACATTGGCTGAGGCCGGTTTTGCAACAAGTCTTTATTTTATTTTCCGTACGGTGGGGTGCTTCCTCGGAGCCTTTATCTTGCAAAAGGCTTCTGCAAAGTCTTTCTTTGCTCTCAGTGTCGTGTTCATGTTGCTGGCAATGGTGGGATTATTTATATTCCATTCGGAAACAATTATTTATATTTGCATTGCCATGATTGGTTTCGGTAACTCCAATGTGTTCTCTATTATATTCTCGCAGGCATTGTTTGCCATGCCCGAAAAGAAAAATGAAGTTTCCGGATTGATGATTATGGGGCTGTTCGGCGGTACGGTATTTCCGTTGGCCATGGGAGTTGCCAGTGATGCCATGGGGCAGAGTGGCGCTGTGGCGGTGATGACTGTCGGAGTTATCTATTTGTTGATGTATACCTTGAAAATAAAGAAATGATTTTAATTGTAAACAGTAAATAATATCATGAATCAAATCATCGTAGGAATGGGTGAGGCACTATGGGATGTGCTGCCCGAAGGAAAGAAAATTGGTGGTGCTCCGGCAAACTTCGCTTATCATGTGTCACAATTCGGTTTTGACAGCCGGGTGGTCAGTGCGATTGGCGATGACAAGCTGGGTAATGAGATACTTGAGAATTTTGATGGCAAGAACTTGAAGTATCAGATAGAGAAAGTGCCTTATCCCACAGGAACCGTACAGGTGGAACTGGACCCTAATGGGGTACCTATGTATGATATAAAAGAAGGGGTGGCTTGGGATAATATACCTTTTACACCTGCTTTGGAAGAGTTGGCAAAGAATACCCGTTCCGTATGCTTCGGCTCGTTGGCACAGCGTAGTGTGGTTTCAAGGGAAACAATCAACCGTTTTCTGGATGTGATGCCCGAAGGAGAAGGACAATGTAAAATTTTCGATGTGAATTTGCGCCAAGGTTTCTATACGAAGGAGATTCTTTGCAACTCGATGAAAAAATGTAATATTTTAAAGATTAATGACGAGGAGTTGGTCACAGTGAGCCGTATGTTCGGTTATCCCGGCATAGACTTGCAGGATAAATGCTGGATTCTGTTGGCGAAATATAATCTGAAGATGTTGATTTTAACGTGTGGTGTCAATGGCAGTTATGTCTTTACTCCGGGTGAGATTTCATTTGTAGAGACTCCGAAGGTGGAGGTGGCCGATACGGTAGGTGCGGGCGATTCGTTCACGGCGACTTTTGTAGCTGCTATTTTGAAGGGAAAGCCGGTTGCCGAGGCGCATAAACTGGCTGTTGAGGTTTCTGCATACGTATGTACGCAAAACGGGGCTATGCCTGAGTTGCCGGCTCGTTTAAAGAATGAGTTGATTTAAATTTTAATGGTTGCGGATACTCATTCAAATTGGATTGGAAATCATATTGTCTGAGGCTGTATCGCGAAGAACCTGTAAATACAAATAGATGTAATCAGGTTCTTCGCGATGTTCTTTTTTTACTTTCTCTTGCAGATGTTTGTTTTATTGGCGGTTACCTTTTATCTTTGTTATCTATAAATACCTTGAGGAACATGAAAAAACATCTTTTGTTTTTGATTTTATGCCTTATGGGAATTCTGACATCGTGCAGTCAGAAACATACGCGCTATTACATTGGTGTTTCACAATGTAGTGATGACGAATGGCGGCATAAAATGAATCATGAAATTGTACGTGAAGCCTTGTTTTATGATGGGGTGGAGGTGGAGATCCGTACCGCGAAAGATAATAGCCGGAATCAGATAGAAGATATCAACTATTTTATTGACAGGAAAGTTGATTTATTGATTGTCGCTCCGAATGAGGCGGCGGCTGTCACTCCTGTTGTGGAGAAGGCATACGGGCTGGGAATACCTGTTGTGGTAATTGACCGTAAGATTTTGTCGGACCGTTATACGGCTTTTGTGGGCGCTGATAATTGTGAGATTGGCAAAGATGTGGGACAATATATTGTGAACCGTTTGGGAGGAAAAGGGAAGATTTTGGAGATAACGGGACTGGAAGGTTCCACTCCGGCTATGGAGCGTCATAGAGGATTGGCGGATGCCTTGAAGGCAGAGCCTGGAATAGAAATTGCCGCCAGCGTGGACGGAGCCTGGCTGCAAAGTGTGGCTGGGGAGAAAATGGATTCCATACTTCAAGACAATAAGGGTATAAATCTGGTTTTTGCCCAAAATGACCGCATGGCTGTCGGGGCTTATTTGTCGGCCAGACAGCGACAGTTGGAAAAGGAAATGTTGTTTGTCGGTATTGATGCGTTGCCTGGCAAGGGGTATGGAGTGGAGCAGGTACTGGAAGGGGTGTTGGATGCCACTTTTATTTACCCTACCGGAGGAGATAAAGTGATGCAGGTGGCGATGGATATTTTGGAGAAGCGTCCGTATGAACGGGATACTAAGTTATCAACAGCCCTTGTTGATAAAACGAATGCCCGTGTCATGCAGTTGCAGACAGACCACATTGCCGAACAGGACGGAAAGATAGAACGGCTGAATAATCAGGTGGACGAATATTGGTCAAGATACTCTGCCCAGACCATGTTTCTGTATGCATGTCTGATTATCCTGTTACTGTTTGCTGCCTTATTGGCGATCATCGTCCGTGCGTATTGGACAAAGAACCGGATGAACATGGAGTTGTCCCGTCAAAAGAAACAATTGGAGGAACAACGCGACCAACTGATCAGCCTCTCCAAGCAGTTGGAAGAGGCGACTCATGCCAAACTGGTCTTCTTTACGAATGTTTCTCATGATTTCCGTACTCCGCTTACTTTGGTTGCCGATCCGGTGGAACAGCTTTTAGAGGATAAAGACTTGACCTCTAAGCAACGATCCTTATTGAAAGTGGTACATAAGAATGTGAATATTCTGTTGAGGCTGGTCAACCAGATTCTTGATTTCCGTAAGTATGAAAATGGTAAACTGGAGTTGGTGAGAACCAATATGGACCTGCGTGCGCAATTACAGGAATGGAGCCATGCATTTCAAACATTGGCTTTGAGAAAGCATATCCATTTTGTTCTGGACGTGAACGATGACCGGACAGACTGTCTGATGGCGTTGGATGCCGAAAAGATGGAACGTGTCTATTTTAATTTATTGTCCAATGCGTTTAAGTTTACCCCGGAGAATGGAACTATCACTGTCACACTTTCTACTTTAATAAAGGAGGAAAATAGAAGATATGTCCGTCTGGTAGTTGCTGATACCGGTTCGGGAATCTCTGTCCGGCACATCCGGCATATTTTCGACCGCTTTTATCAGATGGATGTGAACCATGCAGGCTCAGGTATTGGTCTTGCTTTGGCAAAGGCTTTTGTCGAGTTGCACGGCGGGGTGATAACGGTGGACAGTGTGGAAGGAAAAGGAACAGTGTTTACGGTGGATATTCCTATGGAGATAGTGGAGGGGCAGTCTGTAGATCGGATACAGGAACCGCACACTGCACAGCCGACGGTGGTGGAGGAATTGGAGGAGACGGAAACAGAAGAAAGGCTTCCGGATGAGAATAAGGAATGCATCTTGATAATTGACGATAATGCGGATGTACGTGGCTATGTGAAATCATTATTGAAAGAGGAATATACGGTGATAGAGGCTGCCGACGGACATGCCGGATTAAAGAAAGCTATGAAATATGTGCCTGATGCCATTATCTGTGATGTGATGATGCCGGTGATGGACGGATTGGAATGTTGCAGGAAGCTGAAAATGGAATTACAGACTTCTCATATTCCGGTGATGTTGCTTACTGCCTGTTCTTTGGATGAACAGCGGATACAGGGGTTTGAATGTGGAGCGGATTCTTATATTTCCAAACCTTTTAATTCCAAATTGTTATTGGTGCGTCTTCGGAATCTGATTGATAACCATAAGCGGTTGAAACAGTTTTTCGGAGATAAGATTACTTTGTCTAAAGAGTCTGTAAGCGAGGTGGATAAAGGATTTGTGGAGCGCTTCAGAGAGCTGATAGAAGCAAATTTGACAGATTCTGAGTTAAGTGTGGAAGAATTAGGCAGTAAGATGGGATTAAGCAGGGTGCAGCTTTATCGTAAGATTAAGGCACTTACCAATTATTCTCCCAATGAACTGGTGCGTATTGCCAGATTAAAGAAAGCTGCTTCTTTGTTGGCTTCTTCTGAGAAAACCATATCCGAGATAACGTATGAGGTAGGTTTTACATCTCCTTCTTATTTTACCAAGTGTTACAAGGAATATTTCGGAGAAAGTCCTACGGATTTCTTGAAACGCAGAGGATAATTGTGGGGGCGGACACGCAGCTCCGCCCCTACAAGGAATACTTTAAATCAGTGTTGATAAATCTTTTTCGGCTACAAAAGAGAGATTATTAAGAATAATCACTTCCCTTGCTCTGTCCGGATTGTCTGTCCGGAAAATCAAGATGCCTTTATTTCCTAACAGGAAGGAATACAGATAAGTAATGCCTATTTGGGCTTCACTGAAAATGGTGATGGCGTCTGCCGCCCGCCCCGGCTGATTGTCTAGTGTGATGGCGAACACATCGGAGAGTGCCACGGAGATTCCTGCCTCTTTCAGCGTCTCGTATGCGCGTTTGGGTTCCGAGCAGATGATACGGTAAATACCATACTCTACTGTATCGGCAATGGTAGAGGCAATCAGCTGTATGCCTGCTTCTTTCAATAAGTTCAATACTTTCTGTAGTGTCCCCGATTTGTTTTCGATGAAGACGGATAATTGTTGTATAGTCATAAACTTATTTTTTAAAAGGTTTTACGTAAGTCTTTCACACGGACTGCTTTACCTTCCGATTTAGGCAGTGCTCCTTTGGGTACCAGTTTCACACGTGGGGTAACCAATATCTCATCTTTCAGTTGGCGGGTAATTTCCCGGGTCAATGCTTGCAGGCGTCCATAGTCATCGGTGAACAGTTGGCTCAATTCCACTTCTACAGTCATTTCGTCATTAGATTCGGCGGTTTCGAGTGTGATCAGATAGTCACTGCCCAATTCTTTGAATTGCAATAAAATCGTTTCAATCTGAATGGGGAAGATATTGACCCCTTTCAGGATAATCATATCGTCGCTGCGCCCTTTCATTCTGTCCAGACGTTTGTGATGGCGGCCGCAGGGGCATTCCCCCGGCAGAATGCGGGTCAGATCACGGGTACGGTATCTCAATAACGGCATCGCCTCGCGGTTGATGGTGGTCAGTACCAGTTCGCCCACTTCACCCTCGGGCACAGGTTCCAATGTGTCGGGGTCGATGATTTCTACGATATAATAGTCTTCCCATATATGCAATCCGTTTTGTTCCTGGCATTCAAAAGCCACACCGGGACCGCACATTTCGGACATGCCGAAAGAGTTGTAGGCTTTTACACCCAGCATATCTTCGATGCGGCGGCGTTGTTCTTCGGAATGAGGTTCCGCTCCTATGATCAATGTTCTCAATTTGGTGTCACGACGCGGATCAATCCCCATTTCCTGCATTACCTCGTACATACGGGCTGCGTAACTGGGAATGGCGTGCAAGGCGGTGGTTCCGAAATCGGAGATGAATTTCAACTGGCGTTTGGTGTTTCCGGCAGCGGCAGGTACAGTCAGCATTCCCAGCCTTTCAGCACCATATTGAAAGCCCAGCCCGCCGGTGAACATTCCATAGCCGGAAGAGTTCTGGAAAATATCTCCCGGACGTAATCCTACCATATAAAGACAACGGGCCACTGCATTAGCCCATTCGTCAAGGTCTTTTTGGGTATGCAGAATGACAGTGGGATTTCCGGTTGTTCCACTGGATGAGTGAAGGCGGACTGTTTTTTCCAAAGGTACGGACGCCAGTCCGAAAGGATAAGTGTCACGTAGATCTTGTTTGGTGGTAAACGGGATTTTCTGTAAATCATCCAATGAACGGATATCTTCCGGACTCAGATGATTTTCGGCAAACCGTTGTTTATAGAAAGGGGAATTCATGCAATGGCGGACAGTCTTTTGCAGTCGTTCCAATTGTAGTTTCTCAATTTCGGGTCGTGTCAGGGTCTCTAACTCTTTGTGTAAATACATAGCATTTCTTGTTTAGTTGGTTATCAGTCCGACAAAAATAGAAAAAAATATAATGCGGTTGGGAATAAGCTGACAAAATATGTATCTTTGGAGGATTTTAATTTGAAAATGTGATGAAAAAGACATTGTTTGTAATAGGTATGCTGTTATGTGGGCTTTCATTGTACGCTCAGGATATGAAAACTCTTTTTATTGCCATGCCCGATTCGGTGGCTCCTTTATTGACAAAGGTAAATCGTGAGGATTGTGTGGATTTTCTGGCAAGCAATATGAAAGCGGAAGTGAAAAATCGTTTTGGCAAAGTATCTGAACTGAAAAGACTGACGGATGATTATTTGTTTCTGCAAACCACCGGAAGTAGTTCTATGGAAATGAAACTGTTACCCTTGAATGATTCTGTAAAGGTGATTTGTGTAGTGAATACTGTTTGCGGTCCGGCTTGTGATAGTGAAGTTCGTTTTTATAATACGGACTGGCAGCAACTGGCGAAGGAGGATTTTATTCAGCTTCCCTCCGTCGGGGCTTTTTATCTGCCGGTGGATACGCTGACCGATGAGGCTTATGCCGCGATTAGAGAGAAGGCGGATATGGAGTTGGTGAAAGCCACTTTATCAGAAGACAAACCTATTATTTCTTTTACTTATACTACTCCGGATTATCTGGCAAAGACGGAACGGGAAAAATTGGTTGTATACATCAGGAAAGAACCTGTAGTGTATGAATGGAAGGGGGGGAAAGTATAATGATGTATCTTTGAAATAAAGGTGGATATGTATGATAAAATAAAAGGCTGCAAACTTATCGGGTTGCAGCCTTTTATTTTGGAACTTATGTATAAGTTACAAATTACTTTTTCATACGGTTGCCGTAGCGGCTCATGAACTTGTCTACACGACCAGCTGTATCTACTAACTTGGATTTACCAGTGTAGAACGGGTGTGATGTATTAGAAATTTCCAGTTTTACCAACGGATAAGTTTCACCTTCGAATTCGATGGTTTCTTTTGTGCTACAAGTTGAACGTGACAAAAATACATCACCGTTTGACATGTCTTTGAATACTACGGGACGATAGTTTTCAGGATGAATACCTTTTTTCATTTCTGTATATTATTTTATTGTTATTATTTTTTTTACTTGTCTGGTAAACAATATTGGGTGTAATGGTCCATTTTGGACCGCAAAGATACTGCTTTTCTTTGAAATAGAAAAAACTTCGGGCTGTTTTTTCTTCTAAAAGCCTTATTTTCTTCTTTTATAGTATTGTAAGGTAGACATTACAATATAATCAGTTTGTATGTTTTAGTGAAGAAAATAGTTAATAAAATCATTTTTTATGAGATATTTTTGGTGTGAACTTGCCATAGTTAGAACATTTATGATTAATTTTGCAATGGAATTTAATTCACTAACAATTATAAATATTAGAACAATGGTTAATTACAAAGATTTAGGTCTGGTAAACACTAGAGATATGTTTGCTAAGGCTATCAAAGGTGGATATGCAATTCCTGCATTCAATTTCAACAATATGGAACAGATGCAGGCTATCATCAAAGCTGCAGTAGAAACAAAATCTCCGGTTATTTTGCAGGTTTCAAAAGGTGCTCGTCAGTATGCTAACGCTACTTTGTTGCGTTACATGGCTCAGGGTGCTGTAGAATATGCAAAAGAATTAGGTTGTGCAAAACCTGAAATCGTTCTTCACCTTGACCACGGAGATACTTTCGAAACTTGCAAGAGCTGTATCGACTCAGGTTTCTCTTCTGTAATGATCGACGGTTCTCACCTGCCTTACGAAGAAAACGTAGCTTTGACTAAGAAGGTTGTTGACTACGCTCATCAGTTTGATGTAACTGTAGAAGGTGAATTGGGTGTATTGGCCGGTGTGGAAGATGAAGTTTCTTCTGATCATCATACTTATACTGACCCTGAAGAAGTAATTGATTTTGCTACTCGTACAGGTTGCGACTCATTGGCTATCTCTATCGGTACTTCTCACGGTGCATACAAATTTACTCCGGAACAGTGCCACATTGATCCTGCTACAGGTCGTATGGTTCCTCCTCCTTTGGCATTCGAAGTATTGGATGCTGTAATGGAAAAACTTCCGGGATTCCCCATCGTTCTTCATGGTTCTTCATCAGTTCCTCAGGAAGAAGTTGAAACAATCAACAAGTATGGTGGTGCATTGAAGGCTGCTATCGGTATCCCTGAAGAAGAATTGCGCAAGGCTGCCAAGTCTGCTGTTTGCAAAATCAACATTGACTCAGACTCTCGTTTGGCTATGACTGCTGCTATCCGTCAGACTTTTGCTGAAAAACCGGCAGAATTCGACCCGCGTAAGTACTTAGGTCCGGCTCGTGACAATATGGAAAAACTGTACAAGCACAAAATTATTAACGTGCTGGGTTCAGACAATAAATTGGCTGAATAATTGATTCATCCTATATAAACAGAAAAAAGCTGCTTTCTTTATTGAAGGCAGCTTTTTTTGTTTTAAGACCGGTTTCGGTATTGAAGAGGGGACTTGCCTGTATGTTTCTTGAAATAGCGGCCAAAAAAAGATTGGTCAGGGAAAGATAATCGGTTGGAGATCTCTTGAATACTTAGAGATGTGGATTGTAGTAATGCTTTAATCTCAAGAATTACATGTCGGTCAATAATGCTTTTGGCTGTGTTGCCGGATACGTTTTGTACGATTGTGGAAAGGTAACGGGGAGTGATGAATAGTTCGGCTGCATAGAAAGATACCTCACGTTGGGTGGTGCAATGTTTATGAATTAATTGGATGAAACGTTTGAATATCTCTTCCTGGCGATTTATTCCTTCGGTCTTTTTTTGCAGGAACAGGTGTTGGGTCTTGTCATAGAAGTCCAGAATGAAGTTTTGAATGAAATTTTTGAAGATCTGAATGCGGAAACTATTATCCCTGTCTTCATAAAGATCTTTCATGACCAAGCTGAGTCCGATGAATGGTTTTACACGTTCTTCAGGGATGACAATGCATGGATGCTCTTTTAGAAAGTGAAAGAAGGAGGGATCCAGACGTGAGGTGATCTCCCTGAAAAGGGTGTCGGAAAAAACAATATAGGAAACGGTAAAATCATGGCTGGCGCAGGTGCAATTGAAGATACTGCCGGGGAGAAGCAGAAGTTGGGTGTTCTCCGTCACTTCGTATGCCTGCAAATCAATTTCTATGTGGGCTTTTCCGCTACGGCAATGAAAAATAGATGCGTCTGCTAACTTCATGATCTGATTGGAGCATATATCTATACTTTCTTCTATTCCGGTGATAAACGGTTCATTCTCTGGTAAACTCAATATTTCCATATTTATTTTTGTTTTGATGCAAAATTAACTATTATTTTTGTTATAATAGGAAATCTATTCCGAATTTGAACAATGGTAGCTAATAATTGAATGTGTCGGCTTGAAAAATTCCATCTACCTTTGCGTCCGAATTTAAAAGATTGGAATATGATGACATTGAACAAAAAATGGATGCGACTAATGGTATTAGTTGGTTGTGCTGCTTTGACAGCATCGTGCAAACAGGCGCCTGTTGCACAAATGGAGGCGGAATATGCGGTATTAAGGGTATCGCCGTCAGACAAAGTTTTATCTACTACTTATTCAGCCACGATCCGTGGCCGCCAGGATATTGATATTTATCCCCAAGTTTCCGGTTTCCTTACCCGGCTTTGTGTGGAGGAAGGACAGGCAGTGCGTAAAGGGCAAGTCTTATTTATTATTGACCAAGTGCCTTATAAGGCGGCATTGGAAACTGCTGTCGCCAATGTGGAATCGGCTAAAGCCGGTCTTGCCACAGCCGAACTGACTTATAACAGCAAGAAAGAATTGTTTGCCAAAAAGGTGGTTTCAGAGTTTGATCTGAAGACTGCGGAAAACTCTTACCTGACCGCTAAGGCTGGATTGGCTCAGGCTAAGGCGCAGGAAGTCAGTGCTCGCAATAACCTTTCATATACCGAGGTGAAAAGTCCTTCGGACGGGGTGATTGGTACATTGCCTTATCGGGTAGGTGCATTGGTTAGTGCCAGTTTGCCACAACCGTTGACTACGGTTTCTGATAATTCGGATATGTATGTCTACTTTCTCGATGACTGAAAATCAATTGTTGGCTCTGACCCGTCAATATGGTTCCAAAGCAGAAGCGTTGAAAAATATGCCCGAAGTGGAGTTGCAATTGAATGACAAGTCTATGTATGGTGAGAAGGGACGCATTGAAACCATCAGTGGGGTGGTAGACCGTAATACGGGTACCGCAAGTCTGCGTGCCGTATTCCCGAATAAGAATGGGTTGCTGTATAGCGGAACATCGGGAAATGTGATTCTTCCGGTTACGATGAAAGGAAGCTTGGTTATTCCTCAGGCTACCACTTTTGAAATTCAGGATATTACATACGTATATAAAGTCGTGGACGGCAAGGCACAATCAGCTCCTGTCAGTGTGACCCGTGTAAATGGAGGACAGGAATATATCGTGAACGAAGGCTTGAAAGAGGGGGACATCATTGTTGCCGAAGGTGTAGGTTTGCTGCGTGAAGGTACTCCGATTAAAGTAAAACAAAACTAAGAAAGAAAATGAATTTAAGAACCTTTATAGAACGCCCCATCCTATCGGCTGTTATTTCTATTTCGATAGTGGTAGTGGGTATCATCGGGCTGTTTACTTTGCCCGTCGAACAATATCCTGATATTGCTCCGCCTACCATTCAGGTAAGTACCTCTTATTTTGGTGCCAGTGCGGAAACTCTTCAGAAGAGTGTTATCGCTCCGTTGGAGGAAGCGATTAACGGTGTGGAAAATATGACTTATATGACTTCTACCGCTTCAAATGCCGGAGTTGTGGATATCACTGTGTATTTCAAACAAGGGACAGACCCCGATATGGCAGCGGTCAATGTGCAGAACCGTGTATCGAAGGCAACAGGACAGTTACCGGCAGAAGTAACGCAGGTGGGTGTGACTACCTCAAAGCGGCAGACCAGTATTTTGCAGATGTTCTCACTATATAGTCCGGATGATTCGTATGATGAGAAATTCTTGTCCAACTATATCAGTATTAACTTGAAACCTGCTATTCTTCGTATCCAGGGTGTGGGTGATATGATGATTATGGGGGGTGACTATAGTATGCGTATCTGGATGAAGCCTGACGTGATGGCCCAGTATAAATTGATTCCATCGGATGTGACCCAAGTGTTGGCTGAACAGAATATTGAATCGGCTACCGGTTCATTCGGAGAAAACTCTGATGAAACTTATCAATATACAATGAAGTATAAAGGGCGTCTGATTACTCCGGAAGAGTTTGGGGAAATTGTGATCCGGTCTTCGGATAATGGCGAAGTGTTGAAGCTGAAAGAAATTGCCGATATAGAGATGGGCGAGGAAAGCTATGCCTATCATGGGGCTATGAATGGTCATCCTGGTATTTCCTGTATGATTTTTCAGACGGCAGGATCGAATGCGACAGAAGTAAACAATAATATTGATACCTTTTTGGAAGAAGCAAGGAAGGATCTGCCCAAAGGGGTGGAGATGGTTCAGGTTATGAGCTCCAATGACTTTTTGTATGCATCTATCCATGAGGTGATAAAAACCTTGTTCGAGGCCATTTTTTTGGTAATCTTAATTGTATATGTATTTTTGCAGGATATCCGTTCTACTATTATTCCGTTGGTGGGGATCATCGTGTCCTTGATTGGTACATTTGCTTTTATGTCCATAGCAGGATTCAGTATCAACCTGATTACCCTGTTTGCTTTGGTGTTGGTGATCGGTACGGTGGTGGATGATGCCATTGTTGTCGTCGAGGCGGTGCAGGCGCGTTTTGATGTGGGATATCGTTCTTCTTATATAGCTAGTATTGATGCGATGAAGGGGATTAGCAATGCGGTCATCTCTTCTTCGTTGGTATTTATGGCTGTGTTTATTCCGGTTTCGTTTATGAGTGGAACTTCGGGTACTTTTTATACTCAGTTTGGTTTGACTATGGCGGTTGCCGTAGGTATCTCTGCCGTCAATGCACTGACTTTGAGTCCGGCGCTGTGTGCTTTGTTCTTGAAACCGTATATCAATGAGGATGGAACGGAAAAAAACAATTTTGCAGCACGTTTCCGTAAAGCGTTCAATGCTGCTTTCGATGCAATGATTGAACGATATAAGAAAGGGGTATTGTTCTTTATCAAACGCAAATGGATGGTATGGACACTTCTTGCGGCCTCGGTAGTACTATTGGCTTTCTTGATGAATACAACTAAAACCAGTTTGGTACCTGATGAAGACCAGGGGGTTGTATTTGTGAATGTCAGCACGGCGGCAGGTAGTTCATTGAAAACGACTAATGACGTAATGATGCGTATTGAAAAGCGCATGATGGATATTCCTCAGGTGCTGCATGTGCAGCGTGTGGCAGGTTATGGTCTGCTAGCCGGACAGGGTAACTCTTTTGGTATGTTGATTCTGAAACTGAAACCTTGGGATGAGCGTGAAGGAAAGGAAAATGATGTTCAGGCAGTAATCGGACAGGTATATGGCCGTACGGCAGACATCAAAGATGCCAGTATATTTGCTATTTCTCCGGGTATGATTCCGGGTTATGGTATGGGTAATGCATTGGAGCTGCACATGCAGGATAAACAAGGTGGTGATGTGGGCACTTTCTTCAATACCACTCAACAATATCTGGGTGCTCTGAACCAACGTCCCGAGATCGCGATGGCATACTCTACTTTTGATATCCGTTATCCGCAATGGACGGTAGAAGTGGATGCGTCCAAATGTAAGCGTGCCGGTATCACGCCGGATGCTGTGCTAAGCACATTATCCGGCTATTATGGTGGGCAGTATGTTTCAAATTTTAATCGTTTCTCTAAAGTATATAAGGTTATGATTCAGGCAGATCCGAAATACCGTGTGGATGAAAGCTCGTTGAATAATATATTTGTGCGTATGTCTAATGGCGAGATGGCTCCTCTCAGCCAGTTTGTGACATTGACCCGCAGTTATGGGGCAGAATCGCTGAGCCGTTTCAATATGTTCAATTCTATTGCTGTAAATGCAATGCCTGCCGAAGGGTATAGTACCGGTGATGCCATCCGTGCCGTTCAGGAAACTGCCGTACAGGCACTTCCCAAAGGTTTTGGGTACGACTTTGGTGGTATTACCCGTGAAGAGACCGACCAGGGAGGTACTACCATTATCATCTTTGCTATCTGTTTCTTGATGATTTATCTGATTTTAAGTGCACTTTATGAAAGTTTCCTCATTCCGTTTGCGGTGTTGTTGTCTGTTCCGTTTGGGCTGATGGGTAGCTTCCTGTTTGCGAAGATGATGGGACTGGAGAACAATATTTATTTGCAGACCGGTTTGATTATGTTGATAGGTTTGCTTGCTAAGACTGCCATTTTGCTGACCGAGTACGCTACCGAGCGTCGTAAGGCAGGTATGAGCCTGACTTCCGCTGCACTTTCTGCCGCCAAAGCCCGCTTGCGTCCTATTCTGATGACGGCACTGACTATGATTTTTGGTCTGTTCCCGTTGATGGTTGCCAGTGGAGTAGGTGCTAATGGAAACAGTTCGCTGGGAACAGGTACTGTGGGTGGAATGGTGATCGGTACGCTGGCGTTGCTGTTTATTGTACCTTCTTTGTTTATCGTATTCCAATATTTACAGGAAAAGGTACGTCCTATTCAGTTTCAGCCGGCGGCCGATTGGCAGATTCAAGAGGAATGTGTAGAAGCAAAAGAAGAGAGACAACACCACATCGAAAGCAAAAACGAAGAGAAAAAATGAAAAAACAGATCATCACTCTGACTGTCGCAGCGCTCACACTGAGTAGCTGCGGCATATATACCCAATATAAACCTGCAACCGAAGTGCCCGATAATTTGTATGGGGAAGAGGTGGCAGTTGCTGATACCGTGGATAATATCGGCAATCTGAGCTGGCAGGAGATTTTTACAGATCCGCGGCTTCAGGAATTGATAGAGCAAGGCTTGCGGAACAATACGGATTTGCAGTCAGCACAATGGCGTGTGAAAGAGGCGGAAGCTGCTATGCTGTCAGCCAAATTGGCTTATCTGCCTTCTTTCGCTCTGTCACCTCAGGGGACAGTAAGTAGTTTTGACAAAGGAAAAGCTGTACAAACTTATACTTTACCGGTGGCGGCAAGTTGGGAAATTGATATTTTCGGCCGCATCCGTAATGCGAAACGCCAGGCGAAAGCATTGCTGGAACAGAGCCGTGACTATAAACAGGCTGTCCGGACACAGCTGATAGCCGGTATAGCTAATACTTACTATACCTTGCTGATGCTGGACAATCAGCTGGCCATTTCTGTCCGGACTGAAAAGTCCTGGAAAGAAACCGTAGATGCAACCCGTGCTCTGATGGAAGCCGGATTGGCAAATGAAGCTGCCGTTTCACAAATGGAAGCTACATATTATACTATATGTACTTCAGTTCTTGATCTGAAAGAACAAATTAACCAGGTAGAAAACAGTTTGTCGTTGTTGTTGGCTGAATCTCCTCATGCTATTGAGAGAACGGGCACATGGGACAGTTCTTATATGATGAAGGAACATTTTCCGGTAGGCATCCCTGTGCAAATGCTTGCCAACCGTCCCGATGTACGCAGTGCGGAGCGTTCGTTGGAAGCAGCTTTCTATGCCACAAATCAGGCTCGTTCCGCCTTTTATCCTTCTATTGTTTTAAGTGGAAGTGCGGGATGGACTAATTCAGCAGGAAGTATGATTGTCAATCCGGGCAAGTTCATTGCAACGGCTGTAGCTTCGTTGACCCAGCCACTGTTTAATAAAGGTGCGAACATAGCACAGCTAAAGATAGCTAAAGCTCAGCAAGAAGAAGCCAAACTGAGTTTTCAACAGGCTTTGTTGAATGCAGGAAGTGAAGTGAACGAGGCTTTGGTGAAATATCAGACGGCCCGTGATAAATCTGTTTATTATGATAAACAAATAAATTCATTAAATAAAGCTTTGGAAAGTACCTCTTTGCTGATGCAACATGGGAATACGACTTATCTGGAAGTTTTGACGGCTCAGCAGACTTTGCTTAATGCGGAGTTAACTCAGGTTGCTAACCGTTTTACTGAAATGCAAGGCGTAATCAATCTCTATCAGGCATTGGGTGGAGGTCGTGACTAATTTAGCATACTGTTATCTTCAACGTGTTGAAGAAAGAGAACGCTGCTCTCCGTGAGGAAAGCAGCGTTCTTTTATGGTTGTCAAGGTTCCACTATAACACAAACCGGATTGGATTCTTCATTGATTTCCTGTAAAAAGCTTAGCTTTCCTTCTTGGACAATTCCCGGATTTTTATCCATCCATTCGTCTATTTTCCCTATCTCCAATAAAGCGGCATACTCTCCTTCTTCTGTACAAGTGATGGGATAGAAAGGCATGAAATGCGTCAGGTCATCTGTCAGCCCCACATTGGCATCATTCATATAAGTAATATGTTTTTCTTTGTCGTAAATACCGTAGAAGGGTTTTCTCTTGTCGTATAATCCCTGTAGAGATATAAAGAAGAGATGTTTGGGAGTTTCCAGAATACCGGTTATAACGATGTAGTTGTCTGTATCCTCTTTTTGTCCCATTTTTTCAGCCGGGAAATGCCATTGCCCGGTATGGAAAGTGGTATGGACAGTAGCTTCGTGTCCTTTAATGTCGTAGATTGTGTCATTGAACGCTTTTCTGAAATGTATGCTGCCGTTGTTCAGCCAAAGTGAAGGCTGGTCTATAGGAAGAACAGTCATTGTTCCATCCTGATAATTTATATATATTAACCCTCCTATGTTGGCGTTGCCGGGTAATTGCTTGAATACGTTGATGCTGGATATCTGGTCCATGCCCATAGGATCACCTGGATTGGCAAATTCCGGCAATGAGTCTTTTACTTCTCCCTGTTCGTTGAAGTAAAGTAACGCACTTGCTTGCGGTTGTCCTATTCCTTCTCCATAATGAGCAAGAATAAGGGAGTCGGAAAAAGTAAAGTAAAGGGATGGGGAAATCTTTTGTGGTAGGTGTACTTGCCCTAGATAGTTACCTTTTGTATCGTATTTTACCAACTTGTCGGGTTGGCGATAAAAGTAGAGATTGTTGGTATGGGGGTGAATAAAGCAGTTGGCATTGCTGTAGCCTTGTGGATCTTCTCCTTTGTGCCCGATGCTGCCAAGATATTTTCCGGTTTGCTTGTTGAATGACAGGCATCGTCCGTTGGTAGAGACAAAGATATGGTCTTTAGATAACTTGATGGAATAGGAGTTGCCAATCAGGGATGAGTCTGTTGTTTCCAAAGGGATATAACGGATTTGTTTTCCCAATTGGGAGGTCTTTAATTCTGTGAGGTGTTCCAGACTTACGGCAATGTCAATTGCATTCGGGTCATTCGCTTTGTTTTGGGGAGTACAGGAGCCTAATAATAGGAGTAGGCCGCCCAGCATGATTTGCTTCTTCATAGTAGTATTGTTTTATGGAAGAAAAGAAGTTGTTTGCATGGGCAACTTCTTTTCTTTGTGTTTAAATGATGTTGTGTTTATTATCTTGCAGCAAAAAACAAGGAGTTTCCTGTAGCTATTCTTGCGGTAGCAATACCTTGTGCATCAGGAGTGACAGTCATGGAGGTTCCGTTTTGCAGGCTCAAAACAGCCGTTCCGTCTTCGTTCATTTTCACAAGTTCGAAGCTCTGTCCGTCGGCTACGGCATTCCATGTATTGTTTTCTTTGTTATAGACCAAATCTACAGATTTGTCTTCTCCTTTTTTGGTAATGGTATAACCGTTTTCGTTGGTTTTTACCAAGTATTCGCCATTTTCTCCTTGCACTGTTTTTACTTCACCGATAGAAGCTGTAGGGTTGGAACCGCTCCAGAATTCGATGGAATTTAAAACCAATGCGTCTGCCAGATAAGCAATTTCATAAACAGGGACAATATGGAAAGCGAGAAAGATAAGTTCGTTGACAAACTTGTTGCTTACCCCCTGGTTCCAGTCTTTCAAACTATTCCATAATCCGAAAGAACCGATGCATGATGAAAATAAGACGCTGCCACTCAACATGGCGCAAACAAGAAATGTTTTGCTTTTTTTCATGATCAATAAAGTTAAGTTTATAAAAAGTAATTTTATGACGATTTCCTACAATAAAACGATTTAATCGTCACGCAAAGATAGAACTTTTTTATGGAAAGAGGCTTCTCTACCTAAAAAACTGTATCTTTGTAAGCTGAACATGAAAAACTATTAATCAAAAATCTTATAAAAGAATGAAAGAACAAATTCAAAAAAAGCTCAATGACTCCAAGGTTCTTCGGTGGAGTGTGTTGGCGTTGGTGGCTTTCACCATGCTATGCGGTTATTTTTTGACCGATGTAATGTCCCCCTTAAAACCGATGCTTGAAAAGGAGCTGCTGTGGGATAGTCTGGATTATGGTATTTTTACCAGTGCATACGGTTGGTTCAATGTCTTTGCCTTTATGCTTATTATCGGTGGTATCATTTTGGATAAGATGGGAGTGCGCTTTACTGGTATGGGAGCATGCCTTTTGATGGTGTTGGGCTGTGGGTTAAAATATTATGCTATTTCTACTACATTTGCTGAGGGAAGCACTTTGCTTGGAATGAAAACCCAGGTAGGACTGGCTGCGTTGGGATATGCTATATTTGGTGTCGGTGTAGAGATTGCAGGCATCACGGTTTCAAAAATTATTGTGAAGTGGTTTAAAGGAAAAGAAATGGCTCTGGCCATGGGTATGGAGATGGCGACAGCCCGTTTAGGCACTATGCTGGCTTTGGCTGTTACGGTTCCTATCGCTACTTTCTTTGGTATTACTGATGATGAGGGTGTGTTCCATCCTAATATTCCTGCTCCATTGTTGCTGTGCCTTACTATGCTTTGTATTGGTACGGTAGCATTTTTTATTTATACTTTCTATGATAAGAAACTGGATGCTTCTTTAGAAGAAGAAGGGGCGGAACCTGAAGAGCCTTTCCGTATGAAAGATATTTGGTTGATTGTAACCAATAAAGGATTTTGGCTGATTGCGTTGCTGTGTGTGTTGTTTTATTCTGCCGTATTCCCTTTCTTGAAATATGCTACAGACCTGATGGTGCAGAAATATAATGTAGATCCGGAATTGGCGGGTACTATTCCTAGCCTGTTACCATTGGGAACTTTGTTCCTTACTCCGCTTTTCGGTAATGTGTACGATCGGATAGGCAAGGGAGCTACGCTGATGATCATCGGTTCTGTGCTGTTGATTTTTGTTCATACAATGTTTGCGTTACCTGTCTTGAATGTATGGTGGTTTGCCACTATCATTATGATTATATTGGGGATTGGCTTTTCTTTGGTGCCATCGGCTATGTGGCCCTCTGTTCCTAAAATTATTCCGGAAAAGCAGTTGGGTACAGCTTACGCTTTGATCTTCTGGGTACAAAACTGGGGGTTGATGGGTGTACCTGCTTTGATTGGTTTTGTCTTGAATGAGTATTGCAAAGGACCGGTAGTAGATGGAATGCAGACTTATGATTATACACTTCCCATGTGGATATTTGCAGGCTTTGGTGTGGCTGCATTGTTCTTTGCTTTGTGGCTGAAAGGTGAGAATAAGAAAAAGGGGTATGGATTGGAGGAACCAAATATTAAAAAATAATTGATTGTCTTTTAGTGAAAATGAGGGTGTCCAGTGTATTATGGATACCCTCATTTTGCTATGTAGGGGTGAGATGGAGTTTTAGTCTTTATCAATCTTCACAATTCCTCCGGTATTAGGATTAAAGATCACTCGTGTATTTACTTTTTTATTAAAAAGGTTATCTATCAGACATTCCGTTGTCCCAAATTGTGTAACAGGTAGTTCTCCGTCAAAATAACGTTTGTTTGGAGTGAATACGGTAACCTGAGCTTTTCCCGGAATATTGTAAATAACACCATCCGTCTTCTTTTTTTCTTTGCCTTTCGGATCCATCGGTGGCAATGTTTCTTGGTTGATGATGGAAATGTAATAAGGTTCACCGGATAAATTATCGGCATCCAGCATCCCTAGTTTCTTTGAGAAACGGAAAGCTACTTTTTCTTTCATGTCCGCTTCTGGTTTTATGCGGATGGTAAATGATTTTTCTATGCGGTCTGTTGTGCCGGCAAACATTTGCATCATGGCTTGTTCCTGTTCATCCAGATTGTCCAGCATGAGTTTCAAAGCGGCTCCGTCTTTGGGCATATAATCTGCTTGCCCGCGGGTCAGGCTGTTTTTGCTTTCTCGTATATTGTAGATTTCTTTCGCCACCAACTCAGCCATTTTAGCGGTAGAACCGGCTATCAGAATCTCTTCGGTCATAAAACTGCGTGGGTCAATACGTTTTTTGACCGTATCGGCAACCTTTGTCACAGGTGCTTTCTCTATAGGAGAGGTGGTGTTGATAGCCTTTATGATTCCTTCAGGAGTCAATTCTACCTGTGAGGCCGCACTTTTGTCTTTCAGTTTTACAGCGTATGCATTGTCCGGGTCAGGAATGCCTATGGAATTTACCTTGATACTGTTTATTTCCCAATGTTCTTCCGGTTGGGATGATATGCCTGTAAGGCGCAGATAGCGATCGGCGTATTGGCAGAATTCTCCGGGCGTGTAGACAACTTTGGTTGCGGTGACTTGCAATTCTATTTCGGTCTTAGGCAAATAATAAACCACTCCTTCTCCCATGGTTCCGGGAGTATATGTACTGACATCTTGTGCGGTGCCGCTTAATGAAACCAGTAACCCTGCTGCGATTAATCCTTTTTTCATATTTCTATATTCTATCATATATGTAAGCAAATATAGCTATTCTTTTGTAAATCTGCCTTTTGTTTCTGTTAATTTCTTCCATGCTGCGGGTAATGCGTCAATAAGATCACTTGAGGTGGTTCCTATTTCTCCTTTTTCTTCCGCTGCAATGTCTCCTGCCAGACCATGTACGTAGACGCCCAGGCGGCATGCATCTTCTTGAGTATATCCTTGTGCCAATAAGGCTGCCAGAATACCGGTCAGCACATCACCGCGCCGGCGGTTGCCATACCTGGATTCCCGGTGGGATTGAAATAACAATTTCCTTCGGGGGTGACAACTGTGCTCCATGATCCCTTTATAATGATATAGCTTTGCAGATAGGCGCCAGTTCTTTCGTCTTTGTCAGCCGTTCGTAAGTATCCATGCATTTACCTATCAGTCGTTCCAGTTCCTTTAGATGGGGGGTGAGAATACAGCGCTTCGGCATCCGGCTGAGCCAGTTGCGGTGAGTGCCGAAAATATTAATGGCATCCGCATCCAGCACTAAAGGTACCGGACAACCTTGTATTTGTTCCATCATGGCCAACGCTGTATCTTCTTCTTGTCCCAACCCCGGACCGATGGCTATGGCTTGATAACGGTCTGTATCCACGGGCTCGGCAAAATAATGGTCGTGTATGTCTGTCTGTACAATGGCTTCGGGAACAGTGGTCTGAAGTAAATCATGGTTGTGGATAGGTACATGGACAGTCAGTAATCCCACTCCCGAACGCAGGCAGGCACGGGCAGATAAAATGGATGCTCCTGCCATGCCATAAGATCCTGCGATGAGCAGTGCATGGCCGAAAGTTCCCTTGTGGGCAAATCGTTTCCGCGGTTTGATGAGACTGCGAATTTCTTCTTCCTCTGTGATATAGTAGGGACTTTGTGCTGTATCAATAAAGTCTTTTTTCAGTTGGATGTCCAATAGTTGCCATTCGCCTACAATGTCTTCGTTTTCGGGGAAAAGAAAGGATAACTTAGGTAGCTGAATGCTGAGAGTGACATCCGCGCGTATCATGTTTTGACGGATATTATAAGTGTTGTCCTCACACATTAATCCTGAAGGTACATCAATGGCTACTACCTGTGCCTTGGATGCATTAATATATTTCACTACGGCAGCAAATCCACCGTTCAGTGGTTTGTTGAGTCCGGAACCGAATAATCCGTCTACTACCAGATGCCTTTCTGTCAGGACTGGAGGATCAAATTGTGTGCTTACTTCAGTAAAGTACACCGAGCCGCATTCTTTTAACCGTTCAAGATTGGTCTGACATTCTTCCGACAGTTTTCCTTTGGTGTTAAACAGAAAGACTTCTACGTGATAGTTTTGCTTAGACAACATACGGGCTACGGCAAGCGCATCGCCCCCGTTATTTCCCGGTCCGGCGAATACTACAATATGGAAAGAAGTATCCCATCGGTGGGTAATGGCACGAGTCAGTTCTTCGGCTGCCCGTTCCATCAAATCAATGGAGGCAACCGGTTCTTTGGCAATCGTGTACTTGTCCAGCTCTTTTAGTTGGGTGCTCGAAATAATTTTCATGACAATCTCTTTTGTTTGAACGTACAAAGATAACACTATTTACAAAAAGAGGTTATGTGAATACTTCGATACTTGGAATAAAAATGTTATTTTTGCAGCAATTTAATAAAATAGCGGTTATGGATACCATTCAAATCAAAGATAAACGTTTCACTCCTTTCATTCCTGAAGAACGGATCTTAAAAGAAGTGGCACGGGTAGCGAGTGAGATTAATCGGGATTTAGAAGGAACTAATCCCTTGTTTTTAAGTGTATTGAACGGCGCATTCATGTTTGCTGCCGACTTGATGCGTAACCTTACCATTCCCAGTGAAATTTCTTTCGTGAAACTGGCCTCTTATGCAGGAACTTCTTCTACAGGAAAGGTAAAAGAGTTGGTAGGTTTGAATGATGATATTGAGGGTCGTACAGTGGTGATTGTGGAAGATATTGTGGATACCGGGGTGACAATGAAGCACTTGTTGGAAACATTACAAGCTAGAAAACCGAAAGAGATCCGTATCGCTACCTTGCTGCTGAAACCTGATAAATTGAAGGTGGAATTGGATATACATTATGTGGCCATGCGTATTCCCAATGATTTTATTGTGGGGTATGGTCTGGATTATGATGGCTTGGGACGTAACTATCGGGATATTTACACCGTAATGGAATGAAATTTGTACAACTAAATATAAAAATAAAAGGTAAAACAAGATGTTGAACATTGTAATTTTCGGTGCTCCGGGTTCGGGAAAGGGTACTCAGAGTGAACGTATTGTAGAGAAATTCGGTATTAATCACATTTCAACAGGGGATGTGCTTCGTGCTGAGATTAAGAAGGGTACAGAATTGGGAAAGACAGCCAAAGGATATATCGATCAGGGCCAGTTGCTGCCTGATGAATTGATTATTGATATTCTGGCAAGTACGCTGGATAGCTTTAAGGAAAGCAAAGGGGTTATTTTTGATGGATTTCCCAGAACCATCGCCCAGGCAGAAGCGTTGAAGAAAATGCTGGCCGAACGTGGACAGGAAGTATCTGTTATGTTGGACTTGGATGTACCCGAAGAAGAATTGATGACTCGCCTGATTAAGCGTGGACAGGAATCGGGACGTGCGGATGATAACGAGGAAACAATAAAGAAACGTTTGGTTGTTTATCACTCGCAGACGGCTCCGCTGATTGACTGGTACAAGAACGAAGGTAAATATCAGCACATTCACGGTTTGGGTACGATGGATGCTATTTTTGCCGACATTGTTGCTGCTGTTGAAAAATTATAGTAATATGCTAATGTGCTGATGCAGCAGTCCGCCAATGTGTCAGTCTGCATAATGATACATGGAGTACAGTTTCGTTGGCACATTAGTAAATTGATAAATTAGTAAATTATTAATTATGGCTGAATCGAATTTTGTTGATTATGTGAAGATATATTGCCGCTCGGGTAAGGGCGGGCGAGGCTCTGCGCATATGCGTCGTGAGAAGTATGTACCCAATGGTGGCCCTGACGGTGGTGATGGCGGTAGAGGAGGTCATGTTATTTTGCGGGGAAACCGTAATTATTGGACATTGCTTCACCTGAAGTATGACCGCCACGTGTTTGCCACACACGGCGGCAATGGATCGAAGAACAAAAGCTTTGGTAAAGATGGTGAAGACAAAGTTATTGAAGTACCTTGTGGTACAGTGGTTTATAATGCTGAAACAGGTGAATATATCTGTGATATCACCGAACACGGACAAGAAATAATTCTGTTGAAAGGAGGACGTGGGGGATTGGGAAACTGGCACTTCCGTACAGCAACCCGCCAAGCGCCACGTTTTGCACAACCGGGAGAACCCATGCAGGAGCTGATGGTTATTTTGGAATTAAAACTGTTGGCTGATGTAGGTTTGGTAGGTTTTCCAAATGCAGGGAAATCCACTTTATTGTCTACCGTATCGGCGGCACGTCCTAAAATAGCCAATTATCCGTTTACTACGCTGGAGCCGAATTTGGGTATCGTGTCCTATCGCGAAGGAAAATCTTTTGTCATGGCGGATATTCCCGGAATTATTGAAGGGGCCAGTGAGGGAAAAGGACTGGGACTTCGTTTTCTGCGCCATATAGAACGCAACTCTTTGTTGCTCTTTATGGTACCGGGTGATACAGATGATATCCGTAAGGAATATGAAATCCTGCTGAATGAGTTGGCTACCTTCAACCCGGAAATGTTGGATAAACAACGTGTGCTTGCCATTACCAAAAGTGACATGTTGGATGAAGAACTGATTGCCATGTTGGAGCCGACATTGCCGGATAATGTTCCGCATATCTTTATCTCGTCGGTAACTGGCTTGGGGATACAGCAGCTGAAGGATATTTTATGGACAGAATTGAATAAGGACAGCAATAAGTTGGAAGGTGTCCGTACGGAAACAATTGTTCATCGCGCCAAAGATGTTGCCAAACTGCAGGAAGAGTTGAAAGACATGGGTGAGGATGAGGACTTTGAATATGAATATGAAGAAGATGCCGATGATGACTTCGATTATGAATATGAAGATGAGAATTGGGACGAAGAAGAGGAAAAGAAATGAAACGGCTGACATCAGATAATAAAATGTTGGGATATGAGCTGATGAAGGCATATCCCAACATTTCTTGTTTTTCTACCACCCGTCACGGAGGTTGTAGTAAGGGAAACTACGCTTCGTTCAATTGTAACGGATATTGCGGGGACGAGGCAGAAGATGTGAATCGCAACCGGGAATTGCTGCGTAGCTTGTTACCCGGGGAATCGGTAGAACTCGTAATTCCGCATCAGACCCATAGTGACCATGTGAAAGTTGTGGATACTATTCAGGTAAATACTGAATTGGAAGGAGTGGATGCATTGGTAACAGACATTCCCGGTTATTGCTTGTGTGTATCTACGGCCGATTGTGTTCCTGTTTTATTATATGATACCCGAAAAAAGGTAGTGGCTGCCATTCATGCCGGATGGCGTGGTACGGTGGCCCGGATTGTGGAGAAGACAGTTTCAGTCATGGATAACCAATACGGCTCGCAAGGGAAAGATCTCATTGCTTGCATCGGTCCCAGTATTTCATTGGAGGCTTTTGAAGTAGGGGATGAAGTTTATCAAGCTTTTTGTGAGGCGGGGTTTGATATGAATCAGATTGCCCGTAAAGAAGCAAAATGGCATATTGATTTGTGGGAAGCCAACCGTCAGCAATTGTTGGCATACGGTGTGAAGCCTGAACATATTGAGATATCCGGCATTTGTACGTATCATAATAACGATGATTTCTTTTCGGCCCGCCGGCAAGGAATCCGGTCGGGAAGGATATTATCGGGCATTCTTTTAGGTGTCTGAGGAACACACTCATTGGAAGAACGCAGTATAAAAATAAATATGGAAATAAAAGTATCGGAAGAAATAAAGAAAGCCTGTCCGCAGTTTGCCGGTATAGCCATCCGTGCTACGGTAGAGAACACTGCTTATAGCGAATCTTTGTGGAAAAAGATAGACGAGTTCACTATACGCTATCGTGAAATGTACACTACGGATTCCATTAAGGATATGGTTACGATTCATGCTACTCGGGAGGCTTATAAGAAATGTGGGAAAGACCCTAGCCGTTATCGTCCTTCGGGGGAAGCGCTCTGCCGTAGAATCCTGCGTGGAATTTCCTTGTATCAGATAGATACTTTGGTAGATCTTATTAACTTGGTATCTATTCGTTACGGATATTCCATCGGTGGCTTTGATGCGGATAAAATACAAGGAGATACATTGGTGTTGGGTATCGGTAAATCCGGAGAGCCTTATGAAGGGATAGGACGTGGAGAGTTGAATATAGAAGGAATGCCTGTTTACAGAGATGCTATGGGCGGAATCGGTACGCCGACCAGTGATAACGAGCGTACTAAACTGGAGGCAGGAACTACGCATCTGCTGACTATTATTAATGGATATAGCGGCAAGGAAGGTTTGCAGGAAGCGGCAGATTATATGTTGGAGCTCTTGAAAGAGTTTGCAGCGTCCAAGGATGAAGAATTAATTTATTTTTAAAATGAGATAATGAAAAGCACACAATTACTATTTTTATTGTTCATAAGTGTGGCGGCATGGGCTGGGGGGCCGGCCAAGAGTAATTTTACCGCAATGGAAGTAAACCATATCAGAGTCAAGACTCCCGGGCTCTTTAACGGGCGCAAAAGTTTCTCCATTCATCTGGATAGTATAAAAGAGAATGAATATTGTTTTCCTCTTCCCGGTGGTAAAGTGATTTCTGCATACGGAGCCCGCCGGGGGCACAGTGGAACGGATATAAAGACTAAGGCCAATGATACTATCCGTTGTGCGTTTGATGGAATAGTACGTATGGCAAAAACATACGCTGCTTATGGAAATGTAGTTGTTGTGCGTCATGATAATGGATTGGAAAGTATTTATAGTCATAATTCCCGGAATTTGGTAAAATCCGGAGATATCGTGAAGGCCGGTGATGCAGTAGGATTGACAGGCAGAACCGGACGTGCCACTACTGAACACCTTCATCTGGAATTCCGGATAGATGGACAACATTTCAATCCGAATCTGATTTTTGATATGAAAGACCGTACTTTGCACAAAACGGAAATTGTTTGTACCAAAGCCGGCAATAGAGTGATAGTAAAACAGAATTTAACACCTAAAAAATAGACGATGGACATAGAAAAAGCAATCACCGAAGGAATTGTATTCAAAGGTGGTAAATCTCCTAGTGGTAAGCAAGAAGATAAAGTGAAGACCAAGGCTAAAAAGAAAAGCTATATAACAGGGTTGCATGGGTCGGGAGCTGCCAAGATGAAAGCTGAGTTTCGTAAAAAACGTGCTAACAGACATAAGAATAAATAGGAATGTAGATTGAATTTAATATTCAGTACTTTATTAATAATTAACCAATTATCCTCTCCTTTGTTTTGGAATTATTCGTTTTTATATAAAATATGTTGTAAAACATAGAATAAACTGTACCTTTGCAATGTAAAACACAAAGAAGGCAAACCTCTTCGGCGTGGATTAATAGGTAAAAAGTTTAATTTAAAAATGACAAAAGAGATGAAAAAGATTGTATTGTCTGTTATTGTAGCATTGATTGCTATTACTGCAAATGCGCAGGTGTATGTAGGTGGAACATTTGGAGTAGGTTCTGATAAAGTGGAAACAGAAGGAACAGAAGTTAAGAATACTACTTTCAAGATTCTGCCGGAGGTCGGTTATGAACTAAATGAAGATTGGTCTGTCGGTACAGTAGTCGGTTATGAATATAATAAAAGCGGTGATGTGAAAACTAATACTTTCACTATTGCTCCTTATGCGCGTTATTTCTTTTTGAATAGTGATGTAGTCCGGTTATTTGCCGATGGCGGATTTGGCTTTTCTACTTCAAAAACGAAGGGGAATGACGCTTTGAATTCGTGGAATATTGGTATTAAACCGGGTATTGCCATCAAATTGTCTGATCATTTTTGTCTGGTTGCCAAGTATGGTTTTCTTGGATATTCCAAAAAAGAGAATCATGGATATGAGAGTGAAAATGTTGGTATAGATTTTGATACGGATGAGTTAAACTTTGGCTTTCATTATATATTCTAATCATATATAAATGTATCTGATAATCAGGAATCATATAACTATATAATAGTTTGGTGAGCGGAATTTTTCATTTTATGAAAGATTCCGCTTATTTTCTTTACACATTAGGACTGGTTTCCAAAATAAAGCTTATATTTGTGAATGTAATGACGGTACAAAGGAATTGGGAACTGAAATTTATTATTAACTAAAAACAAACAGTCATGAAAAAACTAGCCTTTTTTATTTTATTGTCATTGGTTACACTAGGTGTCTCTGCACAATCAAATCTGAAATGGAATGTGAATGCGGGTATTGGTATGTCAAACTGGTATGGTGATGATACGGATGGTACAGATGCTAAATTTGCTTATAAAGTGGGTATAGGTTTGGAGGTACCTTTTGCTAATACTAATATATGGTCTTTCCAGACAGGTTTGAACTTTATTTCTAAAGGTGTGAAAGGTGATGGAGTAACTGACGCCTGGGACGTGGTTGATGTGACGATCAACCAGCTTTATCTGGAACTGCCTTTGATGGTTGGTGCTCGGATACATACGGCCAGCAATTTTGATCTTCTTTTCAAAGGTGGTCCGTATTTGGCTTATGGAGTTGGCGGAAAAATTAAAATAGATGGTGTATCCGAGAAGGCTGATACTTTCGGTGATGATGGTTTAAAAAGGTTTGATGCCGGTTTGGGGTTAGGAGTTGCTTTTGAATTTGGCAACATAGTTGTAGGTGTTGAAACTGGCACAAGTTTTACTAAAGTAGCTAGTGGTGTTAGTGCTCATAACCTTTCTGCATTGGCCACTATCGGTTATAAATTCTGACCACAGATATAATCTTACCTTTAAATATATAAAGAACGGCTGTTTCTCTTTTAGAAAGAAGCAGCCATTTTTTTTAGATGAAGCGTGGTTTATGAAATAAAAGCTATATTTGCAGATTATGATTAAAGACACAATTTTTTAGGGATATGGCATTAATAGATAAGGTAAGAGTGATAAAACTACTTCTTTTTGCACTGTTTATGATGGTAAGCATGGTGACTCCGGCTCAGAGTCAGGTGGATTGGAGTATAAAGGCCGGTATAGGCATGGCAAATATTATAGGTGATAATATGGGATCTCCTAAAGTAAAACTGGCGTATAAATTAGGCATTGGCTTGGAGTGCCCTTTTGATAAGATCTGGTCTTTACAAACAGGCGTTTCGTTTGTTTCCAAAGGCACTAATCATACGATTGTTGAAACAGATGGAATTTCGGCTCAGGCTAAAGTAAATGCATCCTATTTGGAGTTGCCTGTAATGGTGGCAGCCCGGTTTGCAATGGATCGGAATACTTATATACTTGTTGCGGCAGGTCCCTATGGCGCATGGGGGATTGGTGGCAAAACCAAGGCTTTAGGGTATAGCTGGTCATCATCGTCTACACCGGATTGGAATACTGGAAATGTGGTTGAAATAAATACTTTTGGCAAAGATGGACTTGATCTGCGTCGTTTCGATTATGGAGTGGCGATAGGTTTATCGGTGGAATACCGGCATTATGTGATAGGAGTGGAAGGACGATTAGGGCTGTGCAAACTTCAAAAAGAACTTCAAGGGAAGAATATTACCGGCTTTGTAACAGCGGGATATAAATTTTAAGACGATTTTTTATATGGATTGTAAACACGGATCTTACAGGCTAAGTATGGTTTGCTTTATATCTGTAAATCCGTGTTACAATTTGCACTGAGAATAATTAATGATGGAATAAACGAACACCAGTGAATGCCATGGTGATGCCGTATTTGTCACAAGTGTCAATTACATGGTCATCACGTACAGAGCCTCCGGCTTGTGCTATGTATTCCACTCCGCTCTTATGCGCACGTTCTATATTGTCACCAAATGGGAAGAAAGCATCCGAACCCAATGATACCCCCTTCATGGTATCCAGCCATGCGCGCTTTTCTTCGCGAGTCAGCACTTCCGGTTTTTTTGTGAAGAATTGTTGCCAGATGCCGTCAGCCAGAACATCTTCATGATCGTCACTGATATAGACATCAATTGTATTATCACGATCTGCACGGCGGATTTTTTCTACCCACGGCAGATTCATTACTTTAGGATGTTGGCGCAAATACCATATATCCGCTTTATTACCGGCAAGACGTGTACAGTGGATGCGGCTTTGCTGGCCGGCACCGATGCCGATAGCTTGACCGTCTTTCACATAACATACAGAATTACTTTGTGTATATTTTAAGGTGATAAGGGCAATAATCAAATCGCGTTTTGCTTCGTCTGGAAAATGCTGGCTTTTAGTTGGAATATGAGTCAGCAGGCTTTCGTCCAGTCTGATTTCGTTGCGGCCCTGTTCAAAAGTAATGCCGAATACATCTTTGTGTTCAATAGGTGCAGGGCGGTAAGCTGGGTCTATTTTAATTACATTGTATGTTCCCTTGCGTTTGTTTTTCAGGATTTCCAGCGCTTCCGGTGTGTAATCGGGAGCTATGACGCCGTCTGAAACTTCACGGTTGATGAGGCGCGCGGTAGCTTCGTCGCAAGTATCGCTCAATGCGATAAAGTCTCCGTAAGAAGACATGCGGTCAGCGCCACGAGCACGGGCATATGCGGTAGCCAATGGGGTAAGTGGCAAGTCATTCACAAAATAAATTTTCTTCAAGGTGTCATTCAACTCGATTCCTACTGCGGCTCCTGCCGGACTGACATGCTTGAAGGAGGCTGCTGCGGGTAGTCCGGTAGCTTCTTTCAATTCTTTGACCAGTTGCCAGCTGTTGAAAGCGTCCAGAAAATTGATGTATCCGGGACGTCCGTTTAATACTTCGATAGGCAATTCCCCTTCTTGCATGAAGATGCGTGACGGTTTTTGGTTGGGATTGCAGCCGTACTTTAATTCTAATTCCTTTGCCATAGTTTTATAATATTTCGGTTTATAGATTTTCAATGTGTGGCAAAGGTACAAAATAAATGGGGAAGACAGGTTATAAGAACTGTTTTTGGTTGTAGGCAACATGCTCGGGTGTTATTGGGGGAAAGTTGGAGTGTGAGATAGGAATTGCTTTGTGATATGAAAATCTATTTAAATTTTCTTTAAAAAAACTTTCAAAAGAATACGGAACAACAGTTAAACAGGAACTAAGTTTCATTTCTTTATTCGGAATTTTGGGTTTGTCGGACTTTGGTGGGGAAGTATGATCCGAGCTTGATGCGACTGTTTTTCTATTTTTTCTCCTACAGTTTTTCCCCTGTGTTTGCGGAGTCAGCACTTTTGAGAGCTCTGTGGTTTGTGTTTCGTAACCTGTCCGGTTGTCCTTCGGACTTGCTTCTTTTCCGTCTTTCCTTGTTTTTCCGTCTGCTGTTTTCGTATGGGTTCCTTCTTTTTTCCGTCCTTATACGCGCGTGCGAATATTATAATGTGTGTGTCTTTTTCCTCCGGTGTCCTCCGTTATAAAAACATGCTTTGTAACACATCTGTTATTCAGAGTATTACAAAAAAGTTTCAGGAAATCCGGATAATTTTTCCTTCGTATGTTTGCTGGTAATCGTTAAAAGGTCTACCTTTGCATCCGCAATCGAGAGAGATGCGGCACTTCAGACAGTGTGTGACTGACTTGGTGAAACAAACGTAGGAGAGTTTTCCTTGACAGTGTCTGCACCCAGTATCTTACCTTAGCGGGGCTAAGGGAGCGAGAACGGATAAGACCTGGGGAGGATGGACGTCCCGCCTTTTATGGAAGTTTCGGAAAAAAAACTTTTTCAAAAAAAACTTTCGAAAACATTTGGCGGTTACGATAAAATCTCTTACCTTTGCATCCGCTTTCGGAAACGATGGCAAAACATAAATGAGAGTTCTTTGAAAGATTTAAGATAAACAAACAAGTAGTACAAGCCGGTGCACCGTATGTGATATATATATGGTGTACGGAAAAACAAGAACCGTCAATATTGATATTGATAGATTTGGAATCCTTGAGCAGATTATCAACTGAACAGTTGGAAAAGATATTATTACAATGAAGAGTTTGATCCTGGCTCAGGATGAACGCTAGCTACAGGCTTAACACATGCAAGTCGAGGGGCAGCATGGTCTTAGCTTGCTAAGGCCGATGGCGACCGGCGCACGGGTGAGTAACACGTATCCAACCTGCCGTCTACTCTTGGACAGCCTTCTGAAAGGAAGATTAATACAAGATGGCATCATGAGTCCGCATGTTCACATGATTAAAGGTATTCCGGTAGACGATGGGGATGCGTTCCATTAGATAGTAGGCGGGGTAACGGCCCACCTAGTCTTCGATGGATAGGGGTTCTGAGAGGAAGGTCCCCCACATTGGAACTGAGACACGGTCCAAACTCCTACGGGAGGCAGCAGTGAGGAATATTGGTCAATGGGCGAGAGCCTGAACCAGCCAAGTAGCGTGAAGGATGACTGCCCTATGGGTTGTAAACTTCTTTTATAAAGGAATAAAGTCGGGTATGGATACCCGTTTGCATGTACTTTATGAATAAGGATCGGCTAACTCCGTGCCAGCAGCCGCGGTAATACGGAGGATCCGAGCGTTATCCGGATTTATTGGGTTTAAAGGGAGCGTAGATGGATGTTTAAGTCAGTTGTGAAAGTTTGCGGCTCAACCGTAAAATTGCAGTTGATACTGGATATCTTGAGTGCAGTTGAGGCAGGCGGAATTCGTGGTGTAGCGGTGAAATGCTTAGATATCACGAAGAACTCCGATTGCGAAGGCAGCCTGCTAAGCTGCAACTGACATTGAGGCTCGAAAGTGTGGGTATCAAACAGGATTAGATACCCTGGTAGTCCACACGGTAAACGATGAATACTCGCTGTTTGCGATATACTGCAAGCGGCCAAGCGAAAGCGTTAAGTATTCCACCTGGGGAGTACGCCGGCAACGGTGAAACTCAAAGGAATTGACGGGGGCCCGCACAAGCGGAGGAACATGTGGTTTAATTCGATGATACGCGAGGAACCTTTGGGCTTAAATTGCAGATGAATTACGGTGAAAGCCGTAAGCCGCAAAGGCATCTGTGAAGGTGCTTTGCATGGTTGTCGTCAGCTCGTGCCGTGAGGTGTCGGCTTAAGTGCCATAACGAGCGCAACCCTTGTTGTCAGTTACTAACAGGTTCCGCTGAGGACTCTGACAAGACTGCCATCGTAAGATGTGAGGAAGGTGGGGATGACGTCAAATCAGCACGGCCCTTACGTCCGGGGCTACACACGTGTTACAATGGGGGTACAGAGGGCCGCTACCACGCGAGTGGATGCCAATCCCAAAACCTCTCTCAGTTCGGACTGGAGTCTGCAACCCGACTCCACGAAGCTGGATTCGCTAGTAATCGCGCATCAGCCACGGCGCGGTGAATACGTTCCCGGGCCTTGTACACACCGCCCGTCAAGCCATGGGAGCCGGGGGTACCTGAAGTGCGTAACCGCGAGGAGCGCCCTAGGGTAAAACTGGTGACTGGGGCTAAGTCGTAACAAGGTAGCCGTACCGGAAGGTGCGGCTGGAACACCTCCTTTCTGGAGAGGACGAAAGATCGAGAAGGTTTTTGTTCTTGTACTGCTGGTGTTGTTTATTCAAGATATGATTCCGTAATGATACGGAAGAGAGAAAGTAAGAAGCCGGGTCTAATTAAACAGACTAGGTTGAACTTAGTCCTATAGCTCAGTTGGTTAGAGCGCTACACTGATAATGTAGAGGTCGGCAGTTCAACTCTGCCTGGGACTACGAACGGAATCAAGTTCGGGGGATTAGCTCAGCTGGCTAGAGCATCTGCCTTGCACGCAGAGGGTCAACGGTTCGAATCCGTTATTCTCCACTCCATCGGAAACGTAAGAAACGAAGATGAACGATCTATGACATATTGTACAAGCAAACAGTAATTTTAGTAGTAAAGAGCTGAAGTATATATCATCCCGCCGGCACGCAAGTGTGGGCGAATGGATAAGGAAAGTAAAAAAGGGCGCATGGCGGATGCCTTGGCTCTCGGAGGCGATGAAGGACGTGATAAGCTGCGATAAGCTTTGGGGAGGTGCAAATGACCTTTGATCCAGAGATTTCCGAATGGGACAACCCAATATCTTGAAGAGGTATTATCTTACTATGTAAGAGGCTAACGCAGGGAACTGAAACATCTTAGTACCTGCAGGAAAAGAAAATAAACAATGATTCCCCAGTAGTGGCGAGCGAACGGGGAACAGCCCAAACCATCCATGTTACGGCATGGGTGGGGTTGTAGGACTACGCCGTTGCATGAAGACATCAGAGAAGAACTTTCTGGAAAGAAAGACCATAGAGCATGACAGTTGCGTATTCGAATGTTGTCGAAGCATAGTAGTATCCTGAGTAGCGCGGAGCACGAGGAATTCTGCGTGAATCTGCCGGGACCATCCGGTAAGGCTAAATACTCCCGAGAGACCGATAGCGAACCAGTACCGTGAGGGAAAGGTGAAAAGCACTTCGAACAGAAGAGTGAAATAGTTCCTGAAACCGTGCGCCTACAAGCGGTCGGAGCTCGTTAATGAGTGACGGCGTGCCTTTTGCATAATGAACCTACGAGTTGCCTTTGCCGGCAAGGTTAAGTGTGACGACACACGTATCCGAAGCGAAAGCGAGTCTGAACAGGGCGTATAGTCGGCAGTGGCAGACGCGAAACCAAGTGATCTACCCTTGGCCAGGTTGAAGGCTGGGTAACACCAGCTGGAGGACCGCACCAATAAGCGTTGAAAAGCTTCTGGATGAGCTGAGGGTAGGGGTGAAAGGCTAATCAAACTTGGAGATAGCTCGTACTCCCCCGAAATGCATTTAGGTGCAGCCTTGCGGGTTACTGATGTGAGGTAGAGCGACTGATAAGATGCGAGGGCTTCACCGCCTATCAAGTCTTGACAAACTCCGAATGCGCATCAGTTCTACCGCAGGAGTGAGGGCATGGGTGCTAAGGTCCGTGCCCGAGAGGAGAAGAATCCGGACCACCTGCTAAGGTCCCGAAATGACAGCTAAGTTAAACTAACGAAGTCTGACTGCTAAGACAGCTAGGATGTTGGCTTGGAAGCAGCCATTCATTTAAAGAGTGCGTAACAGCTCACTAGTCGAGGAGTCGGGCGTGGATAATAATCGGGTATCAAGTTGTCTACCGAAGCAGTGGGATCATTTATATGATCGGTAGGGGAGCATTCCAGTCAGCGTCGAAGGCGTACCGTGAGGTATTCTGGAGCGTCTGGAAAAGCAAATGTAGGTATAAGTAACGATAAAGGGGGCGGGAAACCCCCTCGCCGAAAGACTAAGGTTTCCTGATCAACGCTAATCGGATCAGGGTCAGTCGGGTCCTAAG